>Ga0126342_10006386_pt1 | contig 20887 bp, 16 predicted proteins | sample Cyp1metagenome_FD_92528 | JGI IMG/M metagenome (GOLD analysis project Ga0126342, IMG submission 92528) | Coral microbial communities from Lord Howe Island, Old Settlement Bay, Australia - Cyphastrea 1 metagenome | ecosystem: Host-associated > Invertebrates > Cnidaria > Coral ...
ATAGATAGATAGATAGATAGATAGATAGATAGATCGATAGATCGATAGATCGATAGATCGATAGATCGATAGGTAGATAGGTAGATAGGTAGATAGATAGATAGATAGATCGATAGATCGATAGATCGATAGATCGATAGATCGATAGGTAGATAGGTAGATAGGTAGATAGATAGATAGATAGATAGATCGATAGATCGATAGATCGATAGGTAGATAGGTAGATAGACAGTTACAACAACAACTGTAACCACCACTACACTGCACTGCACTGCATTACACTACACTAATCTACACTACACTACACTGCGCTAACTTACCTTTACACTACATTACACTACACTACACTGCTGCTCCAACTACAAATACAAATATATTAGGCTACATTAAATTGCACTGATTGCACTACACTACGCTAAATACATCTAATTACACTACCCGACACCAATCACACCAACAACAACAACAACTACTACTACTGCTACTACTACTACTACTGCTACTACTACTACTACTAGTACTAGTACTAGTACTAGTACTAGTACTACTACTACCACCACTACTACTACTACCACCACAACCACAGTTACAATTACAACTACGCTGCGCTACACTATTTACACTGCAACACACTACAACTACAAAAAAAAACTACAGCTACAACCGCACAACATTACACAACACTACGCTACACTGATTACATTGCATTACCCTACAACTACAACTGCAGCTGCAACTGCAACTACAACTACAGCTGCAACTACCACTGCATTACACTACACTACATTACACTACACTACATTACACTAAGTACCCTGCACTACACTACAACTACAACTACGCTAACTTACACTAGACTACCCTACACTATACCACACTACGCGACACAACACTACACGACATTACACCGCACTACGCTACACTAATTACACCACACCACGGCTACAACTGCAGCTGCACTTGCAAATACACTAATTACACTACATTCCAGCTACAGCTCCACTACACTATGCTACACTACAGCTTCAGCTGCAACTGCAACTACAACTACAACTGCACTATATCACACTACATCCAGCAGTTGTGGTAAGGTGACCACTGCAACCATTGCAACCATTTCAAAAAACACAACTCCAACCACCTGCCGGTCCATCAGTGGATTCGCTCTGCCATCCTTGATTCACAACCACCAACCTCTCCTATAGGTTTCCTATTTTTGTAACTTCCGCCACCGCCTTGTGCGGCACTACTGGTATATATATATATAATTTATACATATATATATATTCATATATATATATATTATATTCATATATATATATATATATACATATTTGTATTCATATTTATTTTTTTAAATATATTTATATTCATATAGAATATATTTTCATTTATATATATCTATATATACATATTTATATACATATATTTTTATAAATACCATATATGTTACAACCACAATAGACTTGAAACCAACGTTCAGTTCTTCATTTTTTCAGCCCTGGACAGCTCTGCCGGCAGAAGGTGGCATGTCCTTCGCTACGCAGAATGGAGCCACACAGAGCACCCCAGAGAGGAACCGCGTTTCAGCGTCCCATGCACTGTGATGCGCCAGGTGAGGTCAAAATAGGTCAACCAATATTTCCAAAAATGACCACGGTGCAATGCTCATCCCGGAAATGTGTATCTTGAAGGCCATGAGTTTGTGGAGTTCCAGAGAACAATTTGTCTGTATCTCTATTCCGAATGGATGACAAGAACTCATCACACTTTTGAGTTCACAGCTCACATCATTACATCATATTACATCGTTACATCGCAACATTATCCCAGGCAACAAAAAAAAACAAAGGTTTCAAAGGCATCATTCCTCCTGAAACAAACCTTCCTATGCCGCTGTTTCTCCAGGCAGCGACGACCCGAAGATCGCACGTGCGCCGTGCTGCGATTGATCATCTCGATGTCTCCTGCGACATCCCGTGACTCATCACTCTTCTCCAAATGACAGCATTGAAGGTCATATAACTGTCATACAACAATGAACAACAATAGTAACATTCAAGATCATGGTCATGATATGTCATGATTTCCGGATGCCTTTGGGTTTTCATGGCAGCTCCATGTGGTTTGATACGCTTTGAAATTGCCAGGAACTTGCTGCCGGTCACCGTGCGATTGCTGGCGGGATGTGGGGACTGACCTGGGTCAACATGGGTCATTTCATGTTGTTAGGGATAGTATGGATGGGGATGGTATGACCTGGTGACCTGGTGACTGGCATGGTGTATTTGCTTCAGGCCCAAACCCCTTGACATTTTTGAACACACAGAATATAAAGTCATCAGGAGCTGTCATGCTAGATAGTGCTAGATACTCTCGAAAGTTCGAAAGTGGTTGTTTTGGTGATGATACGCCTGTTGGTTTGGAAAACTCAGTGACTCTATGTGATTGCCATCTTCTAGAGCTGACAATTTGCATGAGCCCTGTGAACGATTCAGGCCATTGGTGTTCCATGGTCCTATCATGTGACCAGTGTGGGCAGTTTTTTCTCGCTCCCCCATCCTGTTCTGTCAGATTGTGTGAGATACCCTCTGGTAAACTAACATAACTATAGAAAATCACCATTTTCAATGGGAAAATCCACTATAAATTGTCATTTTCAATAGCTATGTTAAATTACCAGAGGGTATTCCTTGTTTCACTTCGAACCCATAAATGGCATGTTGCAAAAGCTCAAACATTCGGAAACTCTCTGCCGGCTTTCGTCAGATTCTGGTTTTTGTGTATCAGAATGGCACATTCTGAACGCTCCGGTGACTTACCACATCCCTAATATTGATTTGCACGTTGACATACGTTGACCATGTTGACCTGGCCCGCCAGGAATCCACCAATGAAGCTGCCAAGACCGGAGATGGAGAGCTGCGTTTTCACGGTGCGCAGATTTTGAAATCTGTGAATCTCAGTCGATCTAAGATGATCTAAGTTGTTTTCTTAAGATGTTTGATTTTCTCTTTTGGCCTTTTTGGCTTTGGAACTTTGGGTTTCCTTTCCAGGTGTGTTGGCACATGACAGGTGCATGCACAAAAAAAACATTGGTTCGTGGCTTCAACATATTGGAAAGAACCCTAAAATGGCCAGTTTCCGGACCTGTCTGTGAGACATCCAAGACATCATAGCCAGGTGCACGATACATGTGTAATCAGCAGATATAATCAGCCGAACAAGGCTGGATAGAGCTTCGGAATCTCCGAGGTAGTGAAACATCTCCCAACATCCTGCTGTTGCTGGCACAAGTGGAGGCACTACTTCAGTGGAGACAAGTCAGGAGAAACCCGACTCGCAAAGCAGACTTGCCCCCTGACCAGGCTGTCCACGCACAGCAGAAGAACATGGCAGAGTTGCTGGGCACTGTGTCACTGACAAGACTCGCAAATATTCGTGGCAACACGCACAGTATTCAATGCGCACAATGGTGAATGGAGATGAGAAAAATAAGCGTTCTGACCACGAACAAAGGGACACAGGGAAATCGATGAGACTATTGAGCCTTCGTACCCTAACACACCCATCTTGATAATCCACCCCCTTCAGTTGACTCACGGAACGCATAGAAAATGTCGTAGTCACCTGCCATGATCTGAGAAGGTGTTCTTTGGCATACAGTTTTGAGGACACTGAGCGCATTCCAAGACCCAAGACCCACATAGTTTCCACATGCTTCCATAGGTTTCCATGCTCAGGTTCACAGTTAGTGATGGCACTGGAAGCTTGAGGGTCCGTTTCTTCGCCACTGATGGTGAGGCCCAGGACGTCGTTTTTTTTTTCTGCTTTGCAAAGGATCACTGTACTGTACCTATCCGACCTATCCCATTTGTTGGATCCACTCGTCGCTGAAATTATGATATTTTTTTTTCATGAATGGTCGGCCATGAACAAAGTTCATGAAGAACCTGCGATGCAAAGACTTTGGTCGCTGGGTTGTATTCATACTCTTCTGGACATACTTGGAATTTTGGAGCATAGATGTCCTTTTCCCATTGGTTGGTTGATTAATAGAGGGGTTTGTAGAAACCCCTTTAACAATGGGTAAATGATGATAGATGGTATACCAGCTCCCGGCCCATCTATTTTTACCAAAAGGACATTATTGTTTTGGAGTTTGTATCTGACCGAATTGCGCACAGTGAAGCACTGCGAGGAGAAGGCTCTCCAAAGCTTCAGCACTGGAAGCTGGGTAACGAGCCTCAGTTTCGGGTTGTTCTGCGACGACCAGAGTTGGTTGATGCAGTTGATCCGACCGTCTCCACAAAATGTGTAAACTGGTTGGTGGTGACTGGAACCATGGAATTTTATGACTTTCCAGATATTGGGAATGTCATAATACCAACTGACAAACTCCATCATTTTTCAGAGGGGTACCACCAAGCAGCCTCTTTTTTGCTTGTTGGCCTTTCGGAGACTGGTTCACTAGGAATATCTAGGAATCAACCCTAGGAATATTGACCGTATGCCAAAGCAATTCTTGTTGGTTCCTCTCCATTCCGTTTTAGTCAAAACCTTTTTTGACTATGTTAATCTCGATTGATCTCCATGAATTTGGTTGATGACATGTCATTGAAATCCCTTAAGATGATTCCCTAAAAATCTTGATTTTTGCAGCGGTAACAGCACATGTGGCAGTTACCTGCTGTAACCAAACATGGCGATCGATGGAACATCTCCCATTTTTTCTCGTTGATTCTCTCTGCGAACGGAAAAATTGGGCGTTTCCTGAAGTCCTGGGGGTTCCCAATAGCTGGAGGCTTTTTGTTAGGGAAAATCCATCTATAAATGGATCATAAATGGGGATACCCCAAAATGAAAATGACTTCGGAAACCTCCAAAATCCCCAAATCTCCACAGGTGAAGCTCTTTGGTCAGTTCCGTTCTGCCCCCACGGCACACTTCTCCGTGTCGATGCTTCGGCCGGTGAAGTCAGTTCCCTGACTTGATCGAACAAGATGGCGATGCGGGCAGCATCTTTTTTTGGGACACAGAAAAATGGTGTTTTGAAAACGGACAAATCATGGATGAATAATAACCCATAGGATCCATATATGGTATATATGCTAACATTTGGGGTATATTGATGGTAAATGTTACCATATATAGCATACATGGATCCTATGGGTAATGGATGAATACAAACTGGATGATTTATTGGATGATGTCAGTTTATCATATTGGATCAATCTGGATTTATAATATGGATATTTTATGTTTAATAATAAATACAACACAGATTTTCAGACTAAAAATGTGGTTGGTCCACTGTTTTCATACTGAAATTTTTAACCCCAGGGGTGACTATTTTACAAGGAAACATGATGATCAACCATCACAAAAAATGGCTACGCCATGACCTCAGAAATCCCAAAAAATGTGGATTTTCATGGCGAAAGATTAAAAAAACAGATGTTGTTTATCTGCTTAGCTGGTTGGTGGTTTGGAACATGGCTTTTATATATGCTTTTATGACTTTCCATATGTTGGGAATGTCAATATCCCATTTGAGCTTCATATTTTTCAAGATGGTACAATGTGGCCCCCCCAGTTATAAGTTGGTTTAGATTCGCCCCAGTAACTATACGTAGTTATAAGTACCATAAACCATAGTTATTGGAGAGTTATAAACCAACTTAGCTATCTTGGGTGCCTCACATTGTACGTATACCACCAAGCAGTTTTTTGGATGCCTTGAGTAGGGACGCAGGCCTTTAGGGCCTTGGTCCTCTAGAGCTCTTCCAATTCTCCAGCCAGTCCCTCTGGTAAACGTTTACGTAACTATCCCATAGGATCCATGGTGCTGGTATATATGCTAACATTGGGGGTATATTGATGGTAAATGTTACCATATAAAGCATACATGGGTCCTATGGGTATGGAAAGATCAACCATGTTTAATGGGTAAATCCACTATAAATGGCACTTTTCAATAGCTATGTTAGTTTACCAGAGGGTATATATACCTGGAAAACCATGACAACATTTTCTGTCCGTACGGGTTTGGACATTTTTTTTGTCCGTCACGTTTTTTCCAAATACGGCCATGTCCGGCTGCAAACCCTCTACTTACAGGTCAATAGGTTTCCTGAACTCTTGGATTTGTCGGACTGGTTCCGACAGTATGAGTGTCTCGTCTAGAGACAGTATTTGGGGCAGTATGTTGACATTTGCCTACTGTTTTTTTTTCAACATGATGTTGAAAAAAAACTGGTATTTTATGGGTACATCCAAATTTGGTGGGAAATGTGGCAGTATTTGTGGCCAGGTTGGGTGCCCGATCACGACTCCCAATTTGCTCCATTTCGGACTGAAATTTCCTCTTTTGGAAACTGTCGGAGGATGTCCGAACCCGGTGTTGTCAAAGGATTTGAACAACCCTTCACAATCAAAAACCAAAATACGCAATTGAACAAAAGAAACGTCCGTTACTGGTAAAACCCATAATGGACAAAAACAATTGTCCATACTGTTTTCCAGGTATATATATATGTGATCCATGTGTGATAGGGTTTGACTACAGATGACTACAGTTATGTGTACTGATGACTACTGATGAGTCACTTCTTTGGAACAACTTGGAGAATGCCATGTTGATCCCCGGGCTAAACACTCCATAGATCCCATAGATTTTATGGTGGAAAAAGGATGGATTGGGGCGGCATTGATCCCATGGAGGCGGATGAGATTAGCCATCATATGATTGAGGCACAGCGGCACCGGGGATTTTTTTCGGGTGTCCTGAAAAATGCCATGACAACTCAACATGGAGCCATTGAAAAACCAAGGCTTCAAGGGCTGCCCATTTTTCCAGGATGTCCGCAGCCTGCGTTTTTTTTGTGCTTGGTATTCTTGAATTCTTGAATTCCTTAAGATTGAATTTTGATTTTCAATGGCCCTCTGGAACGGGATACTCTGGTGCAGATTGTCCTGACGAATAGGGGAGTTTTTTGTTCCGAATATGGCATGAAGGAAAGATTTCGCTCGCAGCTTCCGCAGCTACACAGCCTGGAGAGGAAACTCTACTCCAGGGCAGTGGTACTTCAGATTTTTTGTAGCATTTCAATTGCTCTTCTGAAGAGAATCATTGAGATGAGCTAAAGTCAGTTGAAGATCGATTCAGTTGGTTCAGAGTTGAATCCACTGATGCCCTGAAGAGGTGGCCCACTCCGCTCTAAAGTGCTGGCAGCACAACGGCTACGGTGCCTTGGCAGCATGTTCAACGGGGAAGAGGTATTGAGGAGACACCCACAGGAGTCACTTGTTCCAATTATTTCCAGTCAAGTTTATCATATTCTTGGGGTGTTTTCATGTACATACTACCTACCTGTCGGAAGCAGGCAGATTCTTAGATAGTTTCTCCATGTTTCTCCCTTTTGTTTTTCAGAGCTGTGCTCAACGACTCAACGCATTCAGCACATCAGCAGTTTTCGATAGTTTTCGAGTCGCTGGTTTCAGCACATCCTGATGCAGTCACATACTGTACATCACAAGAGGTTGTGAACATGTGCCGAAAGTAAGGAGAACACAGAGAACACAGAGAACACACGAATCTTCGCGAATCTTTTTACATGACTGAAAGCTTCGCGAATCTTGTGTGGTTTTGATGCTTTTGATATTGAATTTCATGACTGGGATCGAACGATCGAACGATCGAAGCCCGTGATTGTCACCGTGATGATTTGCCCAGCTCCCAGCTCCAGGTGGAACTGATCCTACCCCAGCGCCGGTGGTGAAATCAGGTGAGTTTGGATGCTCAGATGGGCAACAGCCCCTGCACCTGTTCCAATTTAGATTGTGAGTTTGTACCCTATGTCAAATCCTGCACAAGATGTACCTCGGTTTACCCTTGGATGTAGTAGAAATTGCCGAACCTGTGTCTAGGATGTGCTGGTCCATTAGTTTATGATTAATATTGTTGTTGATACACTGGTTTCCGCAGGCTAAACGCGGAGTGCTGCAAACTTGCAACATGCAACTGTTTCTTTCATGTTGTTTGCATGTTTGATCCCCGCCAATGTAAATCTACGATCTATCACTGATATTTTACCGGTCAATGACAGGCCGGATTTTTTTTGGTCAGAGATATTCAGGCAACATTGCCAGCAACAAAGATACAGGAGACGAGAGCACCCCCGGAAGTTGACCACTGAGGCCTGAAAAGACAACTGAGTCGCTGAAAACTCAGAATTGGGGCAGAATTGGAAGTGATGCTATGGAATGTTTGCATGATACCAAATTAATGACAGCTATTGTATGTGGCATGTACTCCCATTCGTATGGTCTTTCGGATTTATGCAAATTATGTGTAAGGTGTGTAAAGGACACTGCAGACTCTGACAGCCTATAAGCATTGTTTTCTGTGTTTCCCTTGCTGACGAGTCGCCATGCGATGCGAAGCCAGAGTGACGTATTCTGACCAGCACGAGCTGTTTAAATGTACTAGTAGTGTTCATAAAGGTTGATAGACGCTGCAAATGGTCCTTTGTGATATATCGGAGGGCGGGCCAGCTAGGTCCCGGAGGTAGTATGAAACACCAGTTCCATCCGTATATTGGCCGGGCGGTTCAAGGAAAACCTTCCCGTGGGTAGTCTAAAATACATTAAAATACTAGTTCATCCAGTTCGCATATTTTCAGATCCGTACATTTAGATGTAGTTACCCCATATGCTCCATGGTGCTGGTATATTTACCTACAAAACTGGGTGATTTTGTTGGTGCAAATGTTGGTGTGCATATTCCAGCACCATGGTTCGCATATGGGCAATTGGGTATAGTAATAATAGATAATCCAATAATAATCCAATAGGAATAGTTATAGATCTATAGTATACTAATAGATACCATCTGGTTATTTAACATAGCCATGGAAAATCACCATGCTATTAATAGGTAAACCATCTATTTCTATGGGCCATGGCTTCCATGGCGAACTGTTAGTCATAACCAGAGGGTAGATGATTTTGTGCTGCAATGATCTGCAATGGGGACAATCTTCAAGGCCTGGGACTCCCGAGAAGCCAACGGCAGAGGCTCACATGGAGGCGTTTTTTGCCAGAATTTTGCACATGACATAATTGAGCACTATTGAATATATGGATACCATTGGGTACCCATATGAAATATATTGAAATATTTTGAATTATATTGAAATATATTGAAATATATGACACTTTTTCTATGAACTCTTATAATTATTGCTATCTCTTTGTGCTTTTCATGATTGAATTCTCAGTTCTTTCATGTTCTTTCATTGTCAACTGCTGGGTGATTCTTTGAAAGCGCTGATGATGAAGTTGTAGCTGTTGTTGGCCCTGTTTGTTCGTCGTTGTCGCCGCCTTTGTTGTTGCTGTTGTTATTTTGTTTGCCTTTATGTCTATATCTGTTTTTCATGCATCGAATTGTTTCTTCGTTCGTTTGCTTGAGTGCTTCTTTGTTTCTTTGTCTCTTTGCCTTTTGTTTCCTCTTTGTTTGTCCGTCTGGCCGTTCATATGTCTGCCGTGTCATGTCACTCATTGTCATTGTTGTGATTGTTGTGGTTATTGACGTTGTCATTGTAGGTCATTGTCGTAACTGTTGTTGTCAGTTCTTGTCGCTTCGTCTTGTTCTTTCTTTGCTTGTTCTGCTTGTTCTTGCTGTGGTTCTTGTTCTTGCTCCCCCCGTCTCCATTTGGAAGGTAGACATGGAAGCTGCCAAAATGCCCACAGAAACCGTGGTACTCTTGGAGGCAGTGGGAATTTTAGTACAGTATTGTTTGTTTTTGATACTGTTGTAAATGTTGTAAGGAATAGCAAAATTGTTTCTCGAACATGAATGAAACAGGGTTGACAGTTTTTGCAGATTTGCAATCTTACAGATACTCACAAGGCATCACCACTCAGACCTCATGATTTTGGCGAACCACAATGGGTTTGATCATGTTTGATATCTTTCTCATACTGACCGTTGTCCGTCATCGTCATCGTCATCATCATCATCATCATCATCATCTTCTTCTTCTTCTTCAACAACAGTAAGACATCAAGATCAACGACAACATCAACATAAACATCCATAAGAAGATGGATAAGGACATCAACATAACATCAATAATATCAATATGATCAAAAGCAACATCAACAACATCATCAACATCGACATCCTCTTCTCCTTAACATTATGATCATGCTCAGGATCCGCCGAGTTTTGTTCAGAGTTACGTGACACAACACGCGCAGCCTCTACCCAGCGTTGCGCTGCAGGGATCCGCTTTGCGCAGCGCATTATTGGAGCTCATGAAGGCCAAGGCGCTTTCGGATGCAAACTGTGGCGATTTTACGTTCATTGTTCCACGGATTCTGATCAGAACATCAACGACAATCCAGGAAGGCAATGAAGGCATGCAACAGGCGAATCAACATACCGTCTATCGCCCAACTTCTTGGGTTTGGCCGGTTTCTCTTGGTGTTTCTCTCCAGTCTCACTTTGGATTTTCCTTGACTTGCGAAGCGCATGGAATGTTGATGTTGTTCATGTGTTTTGTTTTGCTATGTTTTATGACTTCATGCGTGGTGTTTTCTACACTATGCAGCTTACGGATTTTTTGCCGCCCTTCAGTAGGGTCCAGCTTCTCCAGCTCCCAATTTCACAGTTTCAACAGCTACTTCACTTAAAACAGTTCTTCGAACAGTTTCTTGTGTCAGTCATGGCTAGCCGGCTTGCCTTTTTGATGCCAAAAGGATGGTCAAACTAGTGGGATTCCAGGCCTGCAGTCCTGCAGGCGTCCAAAAACCCCTTCCCTCAGTCAGATTTCTGATTAACCTTGCTTCGAAAAAGGAGCTTCAAACGCTTCTCTATATGCTCCTCTCAACACTTTGCTCCAACAAAGCCTTTTACTTATTGGTTTTTCTTTACTGCGCTGCCCTCTCCTTTCTTCCTTTCCTTGGTGCGGCTGCCCTCACCATTTCTACAATTTTATTTTATATCGTTCATTTAAACATGCTTTTCAACAGTCCCCTTTTTGATTGCATTTGTCATTTGTTTTTCATTTATTTTTCTTCTCCCAGTTTGTTGCCATATTCTCAAACGCTCTTTCTATTACGTATGCTTTTTGCGCCACGTCGTTCCTAGGTCTGTAACAACACTTTTCTCTTCAACGTCTTCTGAACATCTTTTCACAGCAATTGATTTATCGAAGACTGCGTCGCATCGTTGCAATGCTTCTCTTGCAAAGTTTCTTCAACTACTGTAGACTTCTCCAATCTTTTCTAGCATGTTTTGCTACTCATTTTTGTGCCACCAGTTGCTTGCTACATTTCTTAGGCAGTAGGTTCAATTTCTGCAAACTCGTCCTGAACAGCATAGGTGGGATTCCTCGATAACGCGTACTGTAAAGCTGAATGTAATGTTTGCCAAGATGTTTGGCAAGATGTACCCAGCACATAGACAAAACGTGACGCAGAACTACTTGAGAGGGTGACTGTCTTTTTTGGTTTCTTGATTTGGCCACCAAATCTGACACTAGCAATGATGAATGCCAGTCCTGCCCAACCATCACATATATTTTGTTCAGGCTATGTTGGGTGTGCCTGAAATTAGGGTAAACCCTTAATATTGCCATTTCAATCTGGAAATGATCTCCCCTATTCTCAGGCACCAATTAGATTAAATCCAATTATTATCATTTGTTTATCAATTATAACATTATATTACAACATTATATTAGATAGTTATGTCTAATACAGTTGTATACATTTATATTTATTGTTTCATGTGCGTTGACCTTTTTGCAAGCAAGTGATGGTAAAAAAATGCCAACATTCCCGGAGATTCGACTACGTGACTACGCCACTTGAGTAGCAACTTGACTGGCATTTCACTCACGCTTATTCAATCTATAATATATATATATACCCTCTGGTTATTTGACATAGCCATGGAAAATCCCACTTATAAATGGAGGTTTTAATGGGAAAATCATCTATAAATGGGCCATTTTCCACGGCTATGTTAAATAACCAGAGGGTATATATATATACCCATGACGGATCCATGGTGCTGCTATATATGGTGCTCCATGGATCCCATCAATATACCCCAAATGTTAGCATATATACCAGCACCATGGATCCTATGGGTAATATTGTTATTCCACAACACCTCTGGATGGCCGCCCCCCAGTTATGTTTGTTGGTTTATAAACCACTATAACTCCCATTAACTATAGTTATATCTACCATAAACCATAGAATTTTATCCACTTTTTTAGGCAACTGAACGCTACAGTATCGACTGGGGGCCTCATCCTGTAGATACATTACAGAAAACCAACTCCAAGAGCTCTTGGAGTTGATTCAGTTGTTGAATTCTTGTACCCGTCGCGTCCGGACTGGAGGGGCTTTTTTGATTTGCAACTTCGTAGCTTTCTTAGAGATTAGTTCGGGGAAAGCATGTTGGAAGAAGATCAGGTGCAATGTGGTGCAATGTCACATGATGTCACATGCTGTGGGTACAAAAACAACCCCGGCGGAGGCCGTGCACACAAAAACCATGTGACTTTTTTGGCACTGATCATTTCACCACAGCGAAAAGTCTTTCACCATAACAAGAGATCGTTGATCTCCAAATGTATGCTATATATATATATATTATATGGTAACATTTACCATCCATATACCCCAAATGTTAGCACATATACCATACATGGATCCTATGGGTTATGTGAAAAAGATATATTTTGTGTTTCGCCACAGTCGCGTGACGGTCTTGTCATAATGAAATACAATGAATAGATTCATTTTCTTTCATAAGTGGAGTCTTTCTGCAAAGCTTTTACTGTAGCTGAAGATAGCTGAATATCTTGGTATCAACTCTAAAAAACAATGATAACATCATGTGACTTGACATCTCTCTAAGTAAGATCATGTGGCCTGACAGCGATAAAGCGCAACAAGATGTTCGTGTCACATCTCTTCTCCATAGGATCCATGGTGCTATATATTGTAACATGGATCATACTGGCATCATCATGGATCCCATCAATATACCCCCTTTATGTTAGCATTAATATACCAGCACCAGCCGGATCCGTCATGGGTTGAAAAAATCTAACATGTAACGTAACATCTCTTATGTGTGTGTGTGTTGCATCATCACACATGTGACAACTCTTGTGAATACTAGACATCATGTGGCGTGACATCTCTTGTCTATGCAAGTTGCTCTAAGCTTTATTGCCCTCCCCCACCCGACCCCATACATACGAGCACAAATGAATTTGATAGACATCGAAAATGGTTATAGAACACGCCAGCACGGTTTTGCCTCCGCTGGCACAAAGAGAATCGATTCGCTTGCGGAATTGTCTCGGCAGTCATCACTCTACTGTCTAGTGGCTGATTTTGTGGGACATTGAACTCAATCCCGAGATTAAGTGATGAATGTTTCTGTGTCATTCTGCTTTTGTGCGATTAGACGGGAAGTCTTTACAAATTGCTTCGCCCCGCAGACCTTGTGTGACATGAAGCTTGACAGAGACGACCTTAATAATTGACCTCATTTGCAGAGTGATGATCGCGATTGTGCCAGATGGGTGTGTGAGATTTTTGTTGGGGAAAATTACCATGAACCACTGGAATTTTGGTACAAGGTGGTGCCCCATAGTTAGCTAAGTTGGTTTATAACTCCCATAACTATGGTTTATGGCAGATATAACTATAGTTAATGGGGCTTATAAACCAACAAACATAACTGGGGGGCACCATCCTGTAGTTTCCTCCAAATTTCCAGAGCAAGCGACAGCAAGCGACAGCAACCGACCATTTGTCGAGGCTGAGGAGGATGATGTCGGATACCGGATATTCCATCCCGGAGGCCTGGTATTCCCACGGGGATCACAACAAGCAGATTTGTTGTTCTGCAAAATCCATGTGGCCTAAGAATGGCCTCACCAGAAATGTCACTTATTGTTTCAGCTTGTGGACTGGGTGTAGATTTAATAAGAGCAGTGGTTGTTTTCTGTTGTTTTCAGATTTGTTTTCAGGTCTGTGGACTTGGGTTCCAGAACCTGAGATGCTGAATTGAGTTTGTTGATGATCAGGTGTGCAGCATTCTGGAGAAGAAAAACAAGGCCATTTGGTGATGTTTTTGGTGGCCCTCATGAGGGTAGAGAATGGTAAAGGCCTTGGGAGATGGCACCTGGCTCACGCCGATCCAAGCTAGAGATGCTGTTGAACATTGGCTTGGATGAAACCTGATCCTGAGGATGATTGGGATGATTCTTTGACTTGAGTATTATTGAGATATAATGTAGCATCATTTGCTTTGCACCAGCAGGATATCACGTGATTGTGATTTGTGGAGGATGGTAAAGGTTACCGGCAGTGGATGCCAGATGATAACATCACCATCACGTAGGCCGTGTCCCTTAGAGCAGGTCACCTCAGCTGCTGTAGAGAAGCTGATGCACGACTTGGTCGACGAGGGTGAGGCGAGCCATGGCTTTTTAAAATGGGTGTGCCAAAGAAATTGTGTCTATGAGCTTCAAAAGTAAAGTTGTCATTCCCGATTTGTTGACATCCTCAATCTTTTTTTGCACTTCCTAGTAACGGATTTGTTTCCCTATTGACTTCTTTGCACTTCCGAACTAAATGGATTGGTACAGTAATTCTATAGAACTAGCAGTCGGCCTGGTGGAAGAGATCTTTTTATGTTGCAGCCCTTGGTGATTAGGTTGCATAAGCTGTTTTTTTTGTATACATTTGTACATATACTGGAAGCTTGGTGTGTTTCTTTACACTCTGAGCATCTTTACACCACATTGAATATACATAGGATTTACTTCAGACAATTGTATTTTTTCAGGCCGTACCAAAATCCAATTGTCCAGTCATAACGACCCTGATTTGTTTCGCCGCTTGCCACTTTGAAACTCATCAGTCTGTGGTTTTTTTTTGGGTCTCCGACCAATCTCCGGCCGTTCAGCTCTTCAACTCTACCGATGATGCGCACTTTAGTCTTTTGGTCTAAGCAAGTGGGGTGTCTCAGATCTCGATGATTTGTCAATCGAAGAAGTACCCTCTGGTAAACGTTTATATAGCGATGACCATTTTTATTTGGTAAATCAACCTATAAATGGCCATTTCCAATAGCTACGTTAAATTACAAGAGGGTACCTTTTCTTTACCGAAGCATTCCATGTAGTTAATTTTCAGTCTTTTTCATTCCAAATAATTCCATCTAATATCATCCAATTTGGAGTTGTTAGAATTGGCTGTATTTTTCGAACAAATGGACTTGTTTAATCTTTTTGTTTTTTGTTTTTTTAATGTTGTGGTGTTTTTTAATTTCTTGGAAGTTGATGGAATGTTTTTCAGGATTTGCATTGGATTTGGGATGGATTGGAATGTTTTGGGGCCGGCCGTCCCAGTTTGAGTTTCTCCCAGTGATCAAAGAGATCCTGTCCACCAATGCATATTTAAGTAACCTCTTCCCCCAAAAAAACAACCGTACGCCAAATATTCAAAACTAGGGCCTGTGTGCAATTTTCGGAAAATGGATGTTGGCCAATTTGATGCTTAATAAATATGTTTATTTGATCCCATGATTTTAGAACAATTCAAACATGAAGGTCCTATTTGAAGGTTTCACCCTCTATTAAGAAAAAACTAGTCAGCACGGGTGTTTCTTATTGGGGTCCGTCCTTTAAAATGGAACAATTGAGTTTATGTGTTTACTTTTTTTTGTTTAATAGTAAGGGAAAGCTTCGAAATCCAGTTTTTAGCAATATTTTAAATTGGAATGTAATTGATTTTAAAATAGAACTCTTGTTTTTAACAGTTTTCAATTTTCAATTTAATATTAGAGGAAATCTTCGAAATCCAATTATTGGGCAATGCTTTAATTAGATTTAAAACCCATGTTAATATCAGGGGAAGTTGGCACCCTGACACTAAATACCCCCAATACTAAAAACTCCTGCGGGTGTTTATCATTAGGGGGGGGCGGTTTAGTGTTAGAGGATTATTATTTAATCATATAATCACATGAGGCAGTTGAGAAGCAATCTTCGGAGTTGCAGATGTTCAATTTTGTGCCACGCTCCCGCCTGCTGGTGTTCCAATGGGAATGCGGCACCCAGGCGCTCCAAATCTTGGAAGTCTATGGAGGTTCCGTGGGAGCAAGGACAGTCATCACAGTCATCAATATGTCCTGTACAGTGCCAAGTTTCATCCAATTTTCATAGGTCATGTAGGCAATGTACCAATAGTACCGCACAAGGAGGTGGCGGAAGTTTTTAATGATAAGAAACTATAGGAGAGGTGAGTTGTTGTGATGCATGGATGGCAGAGCGAATCAACTGATGGACCGAATGGTGGTTGTGATTTTCGGAGTGGTTGCAGTGGTCACCTCACCCACAACTGCAGGATGTAGTGTGGCGTAGCGAAGTGCAATGTAATTGTAGCTGTAGTTGTAGTGTAATTGATGCTGTTAAAGTTGTAATGTTGTAGTTGTAGTCGTAGTTGTAGTTGAAGTGTAGTTGCAGTTGTAGTTGTAGTAATTGTTGTAGTTGTAGGAGTTGTAGTTTTTGTTCTAGCTGTAGTTGTAGTGTACTGTAGTGGTAAATGTTGTTGTTGTAGCGTATTTGAAGTTGTAGTTGTAGTTGTAGTTGTAGTTCTAGTGTAGTTCACTGGTAGTGGGAGTTGTAGTTGTAGTGTAGTGGAAGTTGTAGCTGTAGCTGTAGTTGTAGCTGTAGTCTAGTGTAGTGTAGTGGTAGTTGCAGTTGGGGTGTATTTGTAGTTGTAGTATAGGTGTAGTGGAGTTGTAGTTGCAGTTGCAGTTGCGGTTGTAGTGTAGTTGTAGTAGTTGCAGTAGTTGTAGTAGTTGTAGTAGTTGCAGTAGTTGTAATAGTTGTTGTAGTTGTTGTAGTTGTAGTGTTGTGTAACGGCAGTTGTAGTTGTAGGTGTAGTTTTGTGTAATGGCTTATAGTTGTACTGTTGTGTAGTTAGTTGTAGTGTTGTGTAATGGCACTTGTACTTGTAGTTGAAGTTGTAGTCGTAGTTGTTTTTGTAGCCGAAGAGTAGTTAAAACGTAGTTGTATCGTAGTTGTAGTTGTATTAATTGTAGTAGTTACAATAGTTGTAGGAGTTGTAGTTGTTGTAGTCAATCAATCTGTCTATCTGTATATCTGTTCATATCTCTATCTGTTTGTCTGTCTGTCTGTCTATCTATCTATCTTTCTTTCTGTCTATCTGCGAGCTTGAATTCGAAGTTGACAACATCCAAAACAAAGCAGTTCTTCGAGACTTCTTCAGTTTTCGAAGTTGACAACATCCAAAACGAAGTAATTCTGCGAGATTCTTCAATTTTCGGAGTTGACAACATCAAAAACGAAGCAATTCTGCGAGATTCTTCAGTTTTCGGAGTTGACATGAAAAATAAAGCAATTCTGCGAGACGTCCTTCAAAAATGGAAAACTGAGTGCAGAGCTAACGGCCTCGTACCATTGCGTTTTGCAATTTTTCCACTCCACCTGTCCAAAGCACAACGGCTGCCACGAAAAAGCGATGCCAAGTCATACGAAGTGCTGCACCTAGCTGTCACGCAGAATCTTCTTGGTAAACCTGAAGGTCTGACGCCTCTCAGGAAACCTGCGCCCGGACCTCCTAACATCTCTGATGAATATGTCTCTTGTACTGCGCCTGCCACGCGAGATGCATCTTTGCAGATCCTATTCAACTGCCCCACGCCTGCCAACGTTTTGGAAACTGCTACAAAACTCGCACGTTTTGCCCACTTTTGGCAAGTATCGAATCCCATGCGCGTGCCAAGCAAAACCACATCCTAACTTCCAAGATTGGTCCGATCCGTCAGTTATTAACACATTTGACTTCGAAATGTGCTTCGCGCCACACAGGCACGCATTTTCGCCATCTCTTTTTCGCGCACCTACATCTTCTTTCTTCTGACTCTTTCTCTTCTCTGGTCTTCTTTCTTCTCTTCTCTTCTCTTCTCTGACTCTTCCCACCTCTGTTTTTCCATCTGTCCATATTGTCGGAAGTTTGACTTCTAAATTTCCTTCGGTTTTTTCATAATATATCATGAAGTCTTTGGCCTCACTGAACTAGTTGGATGGGACTGTTCAGAAAGTGTGGCTTGGTGGATAATTCGCTGCAAGTTTCGCCAAGCGGAAACATCAAGGTAGAGCCAGTGTTCTTTGTTTTGTTTGTCCGTTTAGTAGGTTTTGGTTGACGTGAATCAATGTGAATCAGAGAACATTCACTTTTGTTTTATAGGTTTGATTTTTGTCAAGAAAAAATGTAGACAAACTGAAATTTGGCAGATTGTGGCATGGTGAGGGGAGACTGTACCATATATTATTAATATAGAAATATGGTTGAAAATATATCATTGTTTATCACTTGAGCCGTTTTCGAATTGCTACTCGTGGGTATGCTTAGGTATTGATGGGGTGGTAGGCAAAAACACTGGGAACACTGGGAAAACTCATGGTTTTCCTATGTGTTTTTCTTTGTAACTTATGTTTTTAAACAAATATGTTTTTCATTTCCCATTCCCTCAAATTCAGCGTTCATCGTGACCACTAGCATCAACCAGCATCCCCTCGCCCTGGGAGGGCGATCGGAAAACCGGAAAAACCTCAAAAATCCATGGAGGTTTCCATGAATGGGGTGCCCAAAATAGATGTTTTTTTTTGAGGAAAAATCCTATGAATCAATAGGTGATTTGGGGGTACCCCTATGACTTCGGAAACCTCCACATGAGTAATGAGTGAGCGACCAAATTATTGTCTAGTTTTCTCCTTGCCTTGACCTTGGGGGTGTGCAAGACATTCAACGATAGGTGGCGACCCTAATTTGCGCATGAGTCCGCAGGAGCATAAAAATTGAACAAGTCATTGTCTTCGCCATTCACATGGACCTTTGAGATTCATTGCATCCATTCTTAGGTGTTCGATTCATTTTCCTTTCCATTTGTTCTGGGCATCCTGGATTGGTTGACGCATGAGAAATGCTGCCACCATCTGCCACCCACGTTTGTCCGTAGAGGATATATGGGATGTAACATGATGTATTATATCATGATGCAACATGGTGTAAAATGTTGCGCTGTTAAATCATATTTGAAATCACTGGGCCCGGCCTATCCCTTGATTTGGAACCAAGATGGAGCAAGTTTTATGGGTGAAAGGTCGTTACACGAAATTTTCGTTGAGATCACCGGATACATTTGGGATATATATATATATATATATATATGTATATATATATAATGCGTATACAATACATATAACATATATACATATCATATATATATATATATATCATTGATATTCCAACATACTCCACATGGCAACCAAGGTATACCAAGGTCGCCCAGCAATCCCACGGATAGCCAGGTTTCAGGGAAGCAGGACAGTGAGGGGCGTAACGAGGGCTTGAGCGGAGCCTGGTGCAGTCTTAAAGCGTGTGGTGCAGGGTGTCGCCCAAGAGCAAAACTTCACTGCATTTAACTTTCGGATCTTGAAATCTTCTTGCTGCCATATGTTCAATGTTGTTTCATTTCTTCAGAGGTAGCAGAGGGCTCATGATGCCTTAAAGCAAGACTCTGTGCCGTGCCTGCTGAAATCTGAGTCCATTGTCGTCCATTGCCATGCCTGGGTGTGATTTATTTCGGGGTACTTTCAGAAAATTAAAGTCGTTTACACGTATGAAATCCAGTAGGAAAATCCCAAAGAGCATGTGTTGTTTCTATGCGGTTCTTTCACGTTCTTTCCCTGCGTCGAGAGGCATGATGTTTCACCGTAGGGGGCATTTAGGATTATGTAGGATCACGTAGGATCCTTTAAGGGGCGTGCGTCTGTGGGAACATGGTCTGACCAGACCTGACCGTGTGGGACCGCACGTGGGGTTTTCGCCATGCTGCTAATTATTAGGGCAAGCAATGTAAGGTAATATAGGTTGTGATGATAAATCGATTCCTACAAGGAGAGGCCCTCAAGATATATATATATATATATTAGTTATAGAATTTATAACTTATGTTAGGTGACTTAGTTTGAAGTTAACATAAGTTAAGTTGGGGTAGTTATATACTAATTTATATCTAAGATATATCTTCCATAACTTATTTATATCTTTTTGGATCTGTTGATTTCATGAAATTGGATTTGTTTAGAGAAACCGACCAGTTCATGTGAATTCACTCAGGGTGCATTTTTTCGCTCAGATCAAGCGGAACATAAACTACTCAGTCGCTGGCAAACAGTGAGACAGTGAGAACCCAAAAAACTGCGGAACGTAAACTACTCAGAATCCAAAAGTGGTTAAGCAGTAGGAAACACATGCGTGTTTACACAAGCCGGTTCCTACCAAATTGTAAACACATATGCGTTTATATTTTTTCTTCACTAAAACATTGGAAACACAATGCGTTTCTTGATGTTGGTGCTTTAATAAGAGGAAACACATACGCGTTTACAACTATTGTGATGTAATAAAAACGAGGAAACACATTGTATGCTAAACTAGGAAACACAAAGAAACACGAAGAAACACATCTTAAACACATACGTGTTTCTTATGATTTTCCCCCTAAACTTGGAAACACATACGTGATCATACGTGTTTACATTTGTTCGGGTTGTAGTTGACACAGCAAATAAGACTGGCACAGTCGCGCGGAAAAATAAACAGTTGCGGATGCCGAAAAACACTTCCAATCCGTTCCAACAAGTATCTTTCCATTCTGAACCAACGAAAAAGTTATCTTCCATAACTTTTTATAACTTATTTATATCTTATTTATATCTTACTCCGAAAAAAGTTATATCTATAGTTACAA
>Ga0126342_10006387_pt1 | contig 20884 bp, 28 predicted proteins | sample Cyp1metagenome_FD_92528 | JGI IMG/M metagenome (GOLD analysis project Ga0126342, IMG submission 92528) | Coral microbial communities from Lord Howe Island, Old Settlement Bay, Australia - Cyphastrea 1 metagenome | ecosystem: Host-associated > Invertebrates > Cnidaria > Coral ...
GTAGGGATGGCATCCCTCCAAAAAATTGCGCTGCCGTGATCATACTTGCGCTTAGCTCCTCCGGAGCTAAGCGCAAGTATTTTCTAACCAGTGCCCAAGGCTTGTTAAGAAATGTTACTTTACCATTCCATTCGAGGGGCTGGATCATTATCCCAGGGTTTCCAAGCAAAAAAAGGTGGAATTCGACAGGTTGGTTTTGTCCCCCCCGCCCTCCCCCTCTATAGGGGTAGGGATGCTCGGAGAATGCTCGGAGAATTCAAAGAAACGCAAATCACACGCGAGGCGGGCAAATTAGCCGAACACCACAGATCTTTCCCAGGAAAAGAGATGACATCGCGCACTAAGTCAAACAAAGCAAAAATGGAAAAAGGTCTAAAGCCATGACTGAAGAAGGTGCCATTCGCAACTTGGTTCGAAAACTGCTGCTTTCCAGCGGGTAGGCGGCACAAACACGGAAGAAGACATGGCTCTTACCTGGCTTTCTCATGCAGAAGTTCCAGACCTCAAACCTCGAAAGGTCATGGCAACTCTTGCCGGAACTTCATCGACTGCAATTTTCTCAAAGGAGCCAAAAGGCCAAAAAGATACCCGGATCTCAATGATTTTCGCAGGCTGCCCGTCTTTTAAGTGATCTATTTGCGTTCATCTTTGATCATTTTGATGTCATGCCGTTGGTGCATCTCAAACAGCTGGACTGGGACGGCCCTGTCACAGTTCTGAGTTTGCAGCCCGCCATCCAAGACCTGGCGAGTTGCAGCTGAGAGCTGCAGCTGAAAGTTGTTTCAACCTGGGCCAGAGGCCTCCATCCGAGGGTTGACAGCTGATGTCCGTGGTCAACTGTGACATCAGCACAGAGTTTCGCTCAAAAAATTATCAGAAATGACGCATCGTTCGCATCCACATAGTCTACAAATTTCAAGGAAAATGCGTCCAAAGAGGCTTGTGAGCGTTTCTCAAAACTTCCACTGCTTCGCCCATGTGGCTGCAGTGCAGGGAAGAAACCTTAGAGCATTCCAAGAGCCGAAAAGCCAGGCGGCCAAATGAGCTGAGCAACAAAGCTGGTTTGGCAGGTAACAAGGTGAAGACCAGAAACCAAATGAAGTGCACTAACCCAAGGAGCTGCAACTGCGATCATGAGCGAGACAGCCATATGGCCATATGAGCTAAGCAGCCGAGCTCCATGCGAGGCTTCAGAGTGGGATATTTGGCAGTGCTTGACTGAGTGCTTGCGTGGAAAAAGCCGACCGGAATGAGAGTCAGGGGGTAGGGGGTCAGGGGGTCAGCTGGGCCAAGTCTGAGATTCCACTTCAGCCAGGAAATGAGCAAAACGTACCCAAAGCAATCCCAAAGCAATCCCAAAGCACTAAGCATCAGATTCGCAAAGACCGGGCCTAGCCAGGTTTCCAGGATCCACAGGTCCTAAGGACAGATTTTTTGAGAGAAACAACAAAATCCGGCTTCCTGAGAAGAAGGTTTCCAACTGATGGCCGAAGAGGGTCAGCACAAGCAAGGTTCCCAAACAAAGGGCTACAAACAACGAGGTTTCCAACGAAACACAGTTTCTAACAAGGGTGTGCAAGGATGATGCATCGGACCATATGGAACTTTGATGGTAGGGATGTTCTTTGGGCTTTTGGTTTTACATGCTTTGCCCATTTACAATGTTCCAGGCGGAAGGGGGATTGCGTGCAGGTGTCACACCACACGAGATACGCACTACAATTTTATTGGAACATGTTGGAAGGTGATTGATCCAACGAACTGCTAGCCATCCATCGCCATAGCCATCCATTACTTCACTATCCTTCAAAGAAGGAAGTGCCATGGTAGGAGCTCGTCAGGGTCTCAGTGTGGCAGTTGGGCCCAGCTCGTGTTGACAAGTTGGGCCCATCGAGGCGTCGATTCCTGGCGGGAGCCGTGGGGACGGAACCAGGCTTCTGAAAGTCGGGTGCGCGGTGCCCTCAAATCTGACGGTGGGGCGTAATATGTAATCAAAATGCCATGAGTGCAGTGACATTAAAAGCATCACTTTCCAATGGTTTTTGTTTGGTATTGCTGGATGTTGCCGCATTTTTGCTGAGGATCAGTGAGTCCCAACGCTGCACAGGGGCAGAAACCTGCAACGCGACTGCCATGGCCCCAGCTTCTATTGCTCAGCCATGACTGGGTGGCAGTTGGCGACACTGAAATGCCATATATGTGTCAGGTTGTCATTAGCCAAAGAGCAGGAAAATATGTGGGTGGGGGAGCCTCAGTGATAGCTTCGAACTGAAACTGTTGCTGATTCGCAGCCTCTGATGTGTCAATGCCGTGCCTATCCAATGCGGCTGTTCTGGAGCTGATGGGCCGCCATAAACGCTTTGAGAACAGCTTTGGAAGGCCCAACTGGTGACAAGTTCCAGTGCTTTAGAGGGGACCTCCCGGCATGTTGTTGTGAAAGATGTCACGCTGAATCCAGCACGCTTACATTGTCGAAGGGCTCGGCGTCAAGGGACTGAGGTTGTTCTGTGGTCAGCAGTTGTGGCAGGCAATTGCGGGCACTTCGTGCAGAACACGAGGTTCTGCTGAATGACCACATCAAGTGCCACATTATGATAACCTGTTATCGCCCGTAGAACCTCCCAAATTTCCGTGAATTTCCAGAGAGGAATTTGTGATTAGATTGTTGTGGCCGTGTTCCGTGTTTCTTGGCAGAACTAGATCATACACCCATCATCCATCGTGGAACCTAGTACTGGAGCTCATGCGCATGGGTCCAAATCATTGGCGCCCAATGGATGGTTCATTGATGTTCAAGAGCTCATTTTCACTCATGAGAGGACACCTTTGTGAGCGTTTAAGGCCTCAAGACTTTACTCCGGAATTCTTTAAGGGACACTTCACCCGGTTTACCCCCATTTTTCTGGGGTCTTGTCCTATATTTTCGCAAGAAATTTCGTCCATTCAGCTGGCTTCCAGGTCTTGAAACTGGAGTCTCAGGCCTTACGCCGATGCTTGGATCGAGTCCGGGCAGCCTGGGCTATGTCAAAGGTGGGGGCCTGGATTGGAGCCCGGATTTGGAACCAACCATGTTGGAGATAATGAATATATGAATATTTCCGATAATATTTCCCCAATATATTGTATTGTATGAAAGAGTATATGAATAATACACCTCAAATTGTATCCCCATAATGCGATGATATATGAATACACCTTTGCCGTAGATTGTATAGATAATAATCCACATGATTTTTGGCACCTGAAATTGTGGAGTTAATAGCGCTCCCCCATTTGCGCCCTGTAAATGTTCCAGGACGTTTGCCATAGGGACCATGATGATAAATCGATGGAATAGGTTCAGATAAACCCATATATACTGGCAAAAAACTGTAGATGGAACGGGTTTATCACATTATTACCCATTTTGGTCCATGTTGGAACATACCAACATAATCCGAGGTAATCCGACATAATCCGACATACCTTTGTTCGTTTTGTTCATGGGCGAGAGGGTCATGATTTCTACCGACAGAAAGCTGCAACTGAGAGCCCTTCTATTGAGTTCTGCTACCCGTCCAAAATACACAACACAAGCATTTGCAGCATTTGCAGATGTAGTCAATGGTTGAGTCCGTATGTTAATTGTCCATTCTTGGTGCTATCGGTTTCACTCCAATGGTTTTTGTTAAATGAATGACAGCCGATGGCCGAGGACATTCTAATCTAGTTACTAATCTAGTTATTACTTTCGTGCGGAATTCGTGCAGAGATTGGAAGAGCAGTTCCTAGCTTTCAGCTGTTTTGCTGCATTGGCAGCCTAGTACCCTGCAATTGGGCACATGGTGTCGACGAATGATCTCATTCTACGATTGGGCACCGACCCAGCAAAGCGGCCAAGCAGGACGAACATGGGGAGAGGTTGTGAATTTTAAAGGGAGGTGTGCCCATGAAAATGAGAGCATATAGGCCATATAGGTGTTAAAATCTTTAAACATCGTAGATGATGGATCATCGTACCTGCAGCATAAAAATAGATGCGATTAAAGGTGCACAAACGCAACATGTAGATATACTGCACAGCACATGTATACATACAAATGCTACAGACATATACATGTTTATGGAAATGTGTATATAGATATAGACATAGATATATAGATATAGAATATACGTATGAATGTTTACATATTGATGTAGTCATCCTGGAGTAGATAGAGTACGGAATTTCAAAAAATCCACTAACATGGGAACGTGTTTTGTCGAACAAGCGCCTGAATGACTCCAAAAGCCGAGTATAGGTTTGAAATTCGATCTTGTTTGAGCAGATGGCGATTGGACAATTCAAATTCATACATATTTTGCTGGTTTTTTGAGTGCAATCTCAAGCGCAAAATTCAGCAAAAAGAGAGGTACACACACCGCACACAGGCGCAAAGATTGCAACACATTGCATGGCTTCAGTTCTTATATAATTCGATCTTTTGTTTGTGTTTGAACGTTTCCGAGAACTGTGCTGTAAAGATCCATGTGTATATATTCGTGCACGCACACATACATAATTATATATATATATATGTCTTTCTCATGCGTATCATACAGATAAACACACATGCACGCACTGACATATATAGTATGCCGTATGCATATATATATAAAACATATATGTACACATATATGTATGAGATACATAAAGGTGCGTTCACAGTTCAACATTTGAAACGCCAGCGCGCTTTGGGATGCCAGGAGAATTTCATCGCTCTGTGGAGTTTCCGGAGGCCCAGAGGGATGAGGAATTGCAGAAAGCGATCTGCCAAAAGATTCAGGAGCCGGCCATTACCATAGGGATGTGGGGATCAAACAAATCCGGGATTCTGGAGGACTGGTGATGGGAGAAACCCCATGAAGATGGGGAGTCAAAACCAATCGATGAGTCGATGAGGATAATTACGGCGCTGGATTGACCGACGAAGGGGAGGTTTGTATGAGGTTTTTATGGCGAACTTTCGGCCATTCATGAGGAAGCCAGGTGAAAAACATGGTGGGTTAATTGGTGCCTTAGTTTTTAACCCTTTCCAAAAGATGCTTTGGTGAGTTCTCCTATCAAATGTGACTGTCCCGTGGCTTGAGTATCGTGCAGGATGCCGTTGATATCTCAGATGTATTCAACAAGGCCAGGCTTGATATGATCACTGCACCGAAAGCAGACGAGTCACAGTCATGTGAAGCGTTCAGGTTGCAATTCATGCTGGGAAGACCAGTCCCAAGACATTGGTCTATGCTGTGTTGTGTGCTTAGTTTCAGGGACATTGAGACTTTCAGATTTCAGGGATTCTTTTTTTCATTTCATTTCATTGGTGATCACATATTCTCACATCATCTTGATCCCAGGGCGGGAAATGTGCCGGAAACCATGCGATTCGCCCTGCAGCCTGGTGGTGAACCCCCAAGGCACCGGATCGCACGCTACTGCCGCCTCCGAAGGCAGGACATTGGTCCCACGCGCCCGCCACTTACAGATCTTCAGATCGGGAAGGATTCCATCCACTTTGATCAAGGGCTTGGGGGTCCGAACATCATGTGCTAAAGCCCTAGACCTACCAAAAATGGATCCATTTGGGGATGGTTTTTACAATTTTTTACCAGCAAAAATGGTGATTTTAGGGATGGTTTATGGCATCAGGTTTACCAGGTTTACCACATTGGAACTTTGACCAATCTGATATGATTTGATTGGTTGAGCCTTCCATTTTTTTCAGACGAGGTCGGGCTGCCCGGTTCCTGTTACTGTTGGAGAGCTTGCAGCGGAATCTGGCCCACTTGGATGCGCAGGTTCGGTGCTTCAGCCAAGGTGGCAAGGGGAAATCCCCAGCGTCAAGATCTTCATCATTTACCCCGCAGTCAAACATGGCAATGAGATTGGAATATATCATCTAGTCATGCATGTATCTATATAAATGGGAAGATCATCTATAAACGAGGGATTTTACCAGAGGGAATGCAGCTTTTTGCCAAGGTTTGTAGCAGATCTTGCAGGTTTCTGGAGCTGACGGAAGCCCAAACGGGTGCAGACAGGATCAAGAAATTTGGAGTGAAACTTCCGAATGTTGTGCCAGGCAGCTGTAGGAATACTTCAAAGTGATTTTGATTTGAGTGAAGAGTTTTTAAACTTGTAGACTGGCTAAAGTCAAGAAGAATGGATATTATACAGCCATATACAGCCAGCTCCCAGTTTTGCAAATTCAAGGCTACCAAAACTGACCAAAACCTATCAATTTGATTTTGACATGTTCTGGTGATGTCCTCGCTACGATGGCGCTGCGTGGCGAAAGTGGTTGGCAAGCCGTACATTCCAAGGCTTTTGGGAAGGAGCGATGGCAGCAATCCATGGATCGTTGTAACATGTTGCAACATTGCATTGTGTCACGGTATCAATTCCAAAAAAAGACGGCGCTAAAACATGATATTTCATCTTCCCTCAGCCTTAAATCTATCAATCAACATTGCTGCCCCAAAAACACCACCAAAAAAAACATAATCCTGCCTCTATCCTTCACCCTTTTCCATGCTGGCCCTTCGCAAGGAGCGCTGGGTGCAGCTGCGGGCGGCCCTGCGGCAGCCGGTGAATCACCTGGTGCTGCTGAATCCCTTCCTGCCGTCATCCCAACACCAGGAGTTGGTGCGGCAGCGGCACCTTGAGCCCCACCCAGTGGTGCCGTTGGTCTTCACGGCCAAGGGTGGAGTCCAGGGCCAGGGCGAGGAGGACTTGGTGGGGATGGTGGATGGAGGGAAGAAATCACAGAGAAAGTGGGGGTTTGGTGGAGATAGACCTGAGACATCCTGACACTGTAAGTGCATGGTTTTTTTGGCAACGCTGGCTTTGATGTGATTTTCCGATGTGGGCTTTCGATTTGAGATGATTGAGATGAACCCGTAGCTAGGATGAAGGCCTGTTCTCAGACGCGGGCGGCGATAAATTGGATGCCAATGCAGTGGATTCTGAGATGCTTCCCTGTTACCTGGCTGAAAAATCCAGACTCCGCTGAAAGCATGTTTCAGGATTCTTTTCTGCTAGGATGAGTAGCTATCATTTTTGATGTGTGTTGGCATGTCTCACTTGCCACAATTCGGCCAGTCTTGTAGCTCAGCGAAGATGAGCAGAAGTAGACACAATTTGGCGGGAAGACATGGTACAATACAACGTCCTCCGGAGGTTCGACTCTGGCCAGAGGCATAGATTACTGTAATGTACACTGTATATTGTATATATATATAATTATATATATATGTATATAGGAAGCAGGCTGATCCATAACCCATGCTGATCCTAGATCCTAGTCTGAACATCTGTGAGCACTCTAGAGTGAATTTCATGGCTCGTAGTAGTGAAATATTATAATTTACCCAGATACATATACATATATATATATATATTTGTTTATTAAGTGTATATATATATATACAGAGAGACATATACACATACACATATATACATACTATAACGATTCTCAATAGGGACCTGTCCTCGAACAAACCATTCTCCATGGGAAACCCATGGTGCCGGTGCCAGGCTACTTTTTAGATGGCGCCTCAGCGATTGCCGCTGCGGTGATGGATGTGGCACCAGGGGCGTCTGTTTTGGATCTCTGTGCGGCGCCCGGTGGCAAATCCGTCATGTTGGCCTCCATGTTGTTCTCGACCGCCAGCATCTTGGTGACATGAGGATGAATGGTATACCCCATGAAATCCCATGAAAATCCATGGTTGTTTCCTTGGCTTGATCTACTTTCGTGGTGGATTTTCCCAGCATCTCCGTTCGTTTACTGGAGGCTAAGTCAAACTCAGGGCACACAAAGAGGGATGAGACGATGTTAAACTCAGGTGACGAGGTGTCGAAAGCTGGTCGGTTGGTGTGCAACGAGATGTCGCGGCCGCGTCTGCAGCGACTGCAGAGGGTCATGTCATCCTTTCTGCCAGCGGAAGTGCTCAATGCAGGCGGCCGCTAATAACGGGGGAATCTCCCAAACAAACACAGAGATCCTAAAATCAGAAGGCCATCAAATAAATTTCCAGCTAGCTTTAGCATGCCATTACATGTTCTTGCCATTGGATGCTGCCTTCAGTAGGAGAAAAGGTGCACCTGCTCCTCCCACCACAGCACTTGGTTGATTCAAGCAAAAACCGATGTAGTTACCATCAACCATGGGTGTTTACCATCCAACTGTGGGTTTTGTCCGAATGTAGTGTACTCAAATCTCATGGTTTATCCTCGAATTTTCCTTAATTAAGATTTCATCTTCCCATATTTTCCATATTAACGGAGCCACGTTTGGTACAAGAAATATCACCGATTCTGAGGGGTTCTTTCAGAGGTGCCACAGGGCGTGTTGCTCTGAGCAATGTGGACGCAGCCAGTGGATCCGTGCCAGTTCCTCTGCAAAGACTGGCTCCCTTTGACTATGTCCTGGTTGATGCACCGTGCACCTCAGTGACCTGGATTGACCTGGACCGGGAGTTCCCCCAAGGTTGCTGGCTTTGCCACGGTGTTTCTTGTTTGTTCCTTCAAGGGGTGAGTAGCCAGCTGATGTTCTACTATTTTCTTTAAAGTTTGTTAGTGTAATGTAGGATGTGCTTTTCTCCATTTGCTGACAGCTGTTCAAGTTGCGGTGGCCCAGCTGGGCCATGTCGTGAGTGGCGTTCAGGATCGGCATTTGGTTCGTCAAGGGTCGGCACTTGCCCATTGGGCAGCTGGAGCGGTGAAAGCCAATGCGGAGAGACAGCTGGAGCGGGCACTATACAGACACACCCACACGCGATTATGTAGACAAATCCATAGGTAAGTCAATAAATGAATCGACGCGTATAATATGCACATACTTAAGCAACTTACAAGTGCAGCACCTATTTGCATCTATTTGCCTAATGCGCAGATCCAAACGTGCATCCGTTGCTTCGAGTTTTCTGAGGCCCCTGGCGTTGATGATTGAAAAGTTCAATGTCGAAACCATATCCGATTCCCGACAGTTGCAAGACTCCTAACAGATGGCAAGCAACAACAGTTCTACAATCCCAGCGAGAGTCTGATTTGCAGGAGCTTGTGCGATGTGCGGCCGCTTTGGTGAAACCGGGCGGCTTGATTTTGTACGTGACCTGTGCTCTTTCGGAAGTGGAGAACGATGGTCGGGGCCTTGAGGGAAGTCTGTTGATCATTTTCTTCAGCCAAACTTAGTTCAAAGAACCAGAACTTTCTCCTTTAGGAAAAGCCCAACTGCAAGTGGTTGATCACAATGACTGATGGATGTGGAGTTCTGCGAAAATAATTTTAAATAGGTTGCCCCAAAACAATGGCGATGGAGAGAGAGAGAGAGAGGTTTATCATCATTTCGCCATTCGTTTGATACTTCTTGATTATCTATAGATCCCATTATAAAGCAGAGCATAGTGGCATAGTACATCCCATTACATCCCCTAGAATCCATTTTCCCAGGTGTGGTGCAAAAGTTTCTGAAGAAGTTTGGACAGGGCTTCGCACCGGAGCCGCCCCCGGAGCACACCAAAGCCCTGCTGGAAGGCGCTGATCTGACGGCCTTTGGCGTGCGAATCTGAGAGGAGCAATGCATGGCTCAACATGGCTCAACCACTCGGGAAGCTGATGATCAGCCGATTAGCCAACAAAAAAAATGAGGGAAAGCACCGAAAGCACCTTGAAAAATCGAACATCTAGACATTTTATATCATTTTATATCATTTTAGCAGGAAATGATACAAAATGACTGGAGCTGGCTGCTTCAGACAGGAATCGGAAACAACTGGTGTGATGTTGCAATTTACTCAGTGGATGTGAAGGGGCAATTTGATGTTGAAGAACCTGTCGCTCAGGTACTGTTCCTTCCTGATCGAACCCCGTTTGGACCGATGTACATAGCTCGATTGCGTCGAAGTTAAAATGAAGGGCATGCAATCTACCGAGGGCCCGGCTGGCCTTTCGCAGAGATTCGGCCAGATATGCCCCTCTCGACCTGGGAGGCTCTAACAGACTTGAGCTGGTCGCTGGCAGTGTGTGGGCCTCACATTTTCCTTGCATACTGCAGTTGGCCTTGAGCAGTTATACAATGTAGTTCTTCCCATTTTTTCGGTGGCTAGGACCAATTAGGAGCGTAAGTTAAGCCCAACAATAGCAATCCCATACCACCCTGTGGTTTCCAATATTTTGCACTTTTGGACAAACATTTTGCAGGACGATGTCAGTCTATATAATATTTTTTGATGGTTTCATGCTGGGCAACGAGGCTAAACCACCGGGACAACAAGATCCTTGTCTGGAGCTCAGCTTGTTTTGCCGCGCCCCAACCGTGCACAGACACCATATCCTTCCAAGAAAAGCAAGAGGGGCCAAGGGACCTAGCCGTACTCCCTATCTATGGGAAGCCACCAGTTCTAAGTGCACTTAGCCATTTGGTATTCTTTTTCCATGTTATTATTATTGTCATTGTATATACATGCACACACACATGTGTGGATGGTGGGCAACGTCAACGGCTGGTCAAGCAGCGTTTTCGGGCTTGGTTTTGATTCCCAGTATGCTCCTACCACCCAATCACCAACCTAGGTAACCTGTGTGGATATGTCGAAACTGAAGCTTTTTCAGTTTCCATGGGGGTATGAGGACTGATGAATACGAGCGATTTTATGACCTAAAAGCCAGGTTCAGCAGGGCTTTGACCCGTAGCCATTTGGGGGTTTTATCGACACCGGTGCACATCATGATCAACTAGGAGGGACAGACCTCCGCCAACCCCCACCAAACCTTCACTAATCAACACTTCCAATAATCACCTTCCTGCACATCTGACGATTTTTTCTAGATGCGCTTTGGTAATCAAACGGCCGTGGAGGCCATGGCCATTTGTAGATGATAACCCCCACTCCTTACCAGAGGACATAATTGTAACATATTGTAACATATTGTGCCCTTCAAATGGCTGATTGGGCAGTGTGGTGGGGCAAATCCTCTGAGAAGCCCTGGCAAAAAAAGGTGGCTGATTGGGAATCTCCAGATATCTCCAGTCCTTTTTCATCCCATCACTTGGCGGCTTCGCCAGGCGGGCTTGTGCCACCAACTCTTCGCCCGAGTGGAGGAATTCAGCCCCGCCAACCTGGCCATCAGCGCCTGGAGCGGTGAAACCGAAATGCCGGGTGGAAACGTTGGGTGAAGAAGAACGGGTTTCGGGGGGTAGGTGAGGCGATTAAGTAACATAACTATATATAATATAATACAATATAATAATAATAATAACAATAATAATAACAATAATAATAATAATATATATATATATATATAAATAGTTTTATATGTATATGTATGAAAGTATATCTATATGTATATATGTATATATTTATATAAGTATATGTAATAACCACCATAAGTTGGGATATAGCCAATATAGCCCCTACAATCATGGTTATATACCCATTTGCTGTATAAGCTCAACTGCAGCTGCAATTGGGTTCACCTTCAACAATATGGACTTTAACATAGTTTCACCAAGCAAATTGGGGGAAGAGAAAGAAGAAGAAGAATGATAGGCAAATATCTGGGGAAACCAACTGGTGAGGGATAGTTGAGCGTTACTCGCAAATATCTTGCCAGTTTGATGAGGACGTTAAGTAACCAGCCAATTGTTTGTGCTGGGCATCTAAGATTGGTTTTGGGATGGCGATATTTTAGGTGGATAGACATACAGAAATGGGGTGATAACGGGCAATAGCTTTGGCAAACTATCATCATTATTTCCCGTGAATGGAGCATAAAGAAAGGGCACCAGGATGATGGGTAGTTGTAACGGCTCTATATAATTCGTAGGGAAGCAGCCGTATAAGGTGCAGCTGGCAGTGGTCTTTTAAAGGCCTACAAACAACCTTTGAGTTATACTGAATCGGAGTTTCTAAGCTGGGTCTTTATAACCTGTTTTTTTTCCCTGGGCGTTTGTTTCCCAATGCAGCGCTGTGTTTATGGAATATTTTCCAAGCAGTCATCACCACAGGAGCTTTGCAACCCTGAACTATCGTGATGCCTGGCTCTCAGCAAAGCTTTGATGGCAATGGGTTGCCCCATTCCCATAGCTGGCGTAGCTGGCGTGGCGTCAGGATCTCGTCATGAAGCGCCTCAACCGACAAGCCCTCGGGCGCCTGCAGGACCTGGGGAACTGATTTCTGCTGGAAAGGCAACGAGTAGTTGAACACGAAGCATGGTGGATTTCTGATTTCTTACGAACAGTGTGCCATATTTCCATGGAAAGTGACGGCAAGTGCCAAGAGGTGTTCCAAAATTCCAGGACAGGTCTCAGTGATTTTGTCCGCCGCCAGCTTTCACCTCGAGACTCAGCACTTCACCATGGAAGGCTCGGGCAGCGAGCCCAGTGAGCCCGATGGCGAAGAGCCAACTGAGCCAACGGCTGAACCAACTGCCTCAACCCAAGCCCAAGAGGAGGCCACAGATGAACCAGCTCCAGAAGTACCAGAGGTGGTACCAGATGCTGCGGCAGAAACTCCTGGATGTGAGGCTGAGGAAAAGGTGAGAGAGGAATCTTCTGGAGAAGCTTCCGAGTCTTCTTCTGTGCCTCGATTAGAAGAGATTCATGAAGGACGTATCGTCTTTTATCATACATGGTTTTTCCAAGGTAACTTGATTGTTAGAGTCATCATTGATGGCTCCCATATTTATCATTATTTAATTATTGATCTAAGTCTTGGACATGTAGATGATGATTCAGCTCATGAACAATGGGACAAATCCAATGCCAACTCCATCAGAGGCTAAAGGCACAAAGGTGCTGAAAGTGCATGCGGGCATCGCCAAGGAGGAGCCCAACAGGCCTCAAATCAGCTCTGGAGTTGATCGTGGCGCACCATTTGTGCGAAGCTTCCAGGAATTCAAGGACCTCCAACTGGGCTGCGGTGAGCAATATGTAAAGAAAGTAGGGCTAGGATTGGTGTGCATGGACTGGTTTGACGCAGGAACCAGTTGGATGCAGTTTCCATTTGGGCACCTTAGCACTTTTGCTTTACTTCTCATTCCGTTGATCAAATCCAGTCATTTGAGAGGAATATGGTTCCTTTGGCAAAACAGTTTTCCGGAGAATGCAGGGGTATGGAATGCACAACACCAGGAATGAGGTCACAAGGAGGGGAGAAGCCTCCCTGACCCCCAAGCGGAGGACATGGGGTGCAAGGAAGCAGCCCACGAGGTGTTGAGGCAGGCCCTGATCATCATCCAAGACCAGTGACAACATGGGGATTTGACATGCCAGCAATGCCAGTTTTTTTTCTTCAGTTCGTCCCCTTTTTTTGGAACCAACCCTAAACTATCCAGCTTCGGACTGTGCTGGGCCAAGGCAGGGGCTGCAGTTCTGTCCCGGCAGTCCTGCCCTGAATGCCTTGGCGCGAAGCGAAGGCCTTGAGCCGCTGGGAGTCGGAAGCTGAGGAAGCTGCAAGATCTCAGCATGACTGGAAGTTGGACGAATAGGACCAGTTCTGTAGGGGAGTTATCATTAACAAGAAAATGTGATGGTTATTCATGGTTCATTTTTTCACCAGTTGGATGGTTGAACATTTCATGAAGCTACCAGGGCTTCGGTGGGATTTCTGCTGGGCAACTCGGCATGCGCTGCCGAGGGCCACAACGAGGGCGATAGCAGTGAGGGGAGCAACCAGCTGATGGAGCAGCTGCGGCGCAGGGAGCTGCTTATGCAGCAGTTCCTTGTTAGTTGTGACATTTTCAAACCAAAGGACAATTGAAACATGATGATTTTGTGAGACATGTCACTATATATATATATTTAATCTTATACAGCATGACTGTGTATATGTACATCTGTATATATATATATAAACATACAATTATATACATTTTTTGGTTGATGCGTAGTGGTCAGTACTAGTTACTAGTCTCATTTCATTTGGGTTGGGGATGACTAGCACCAGCAAGCATATCGTGGCTCACTGCACAGGATGCATATGGCGCAGCAGCGACAGAGGATGCAACAGCTTCTTGGCGTGGAATTTTCCATCTGATTCCATCTCCCCGTTGTGAAGGAATCACTCATCACTCCCCCAAAATCTCTCCCCTCAGTGAATTTGAACCTTCTTGAGTGATTTTGCATGATTTTCCAATCCCAACACAGTCAGTCCTTTGTGGCCAAGGATCCAACAGTGGCAGGCCTGCTTGCAGCAACCCCGTTACACACCACCTCCACAGCTTCCTGAGCCTCAAACGCGCCCAAAAGTGCCGACCAGGCCTGGCCGAAAAATCGGAATTTCCTTGTGGAAAAATGGTGATTTTTCCCTATGGAAAATAGTGACATTAGTGACTTAAAAAGTCAAAAAAGTATGGTGATTTGTGGGATATTCATGATATTCATGAAGATTTTGAAATAGTGATTAGTGGGGGTTAATGCGGATATAATCGGGATAGAATGGGAGCAACACTATTGTGTTCAGGAAATGATGTTTGGATTAGTCATTAAGTAGTCGGGATACCCTCTGGTAATTTTAACTGTTTGCTATGGACACCTTGGCCGATTTAATTAGTTCGATGATCATTTCCTATTAAACATGGTGATTTTCCATATTTCAATTTGCCTCTGGGCTCGTGGACAAACTTTGCACAGCTCAAGGATAGCTGCGTCGGTCGAGATCGGCCTGAACATTCCACTGCTGGGGTCCAAAACGGTCTCCCAAAAATTGCAGGGAATCGGAGTGAATCCTTATATGTGGGAGTGAAAACTAGGGTAATTTTTCCACCACTTTTTTCCACCAAGCCACTGAGTCAGTCATGACTGCCAGGCCAGCTGCACTGAAATTCTTTGATGAGCTGGAGTACCCTGACAAGACCAAGGCGCACCCCCACGGTCCCTCGGTTCTTGAGAACCCTCCCAGTGAATGTTTGACTTCCCAGGCCTCCCGCGGAATCAAAGCAATGGCACTTGGTGCAGTTGGTGGCGACAGAGCTGCAGTACGAAAATGTACGAACGTTACTAAAGACTTGCCAGATTACCCATGGTTACCATATGTTACTGTATAACGTAGATAGGATAGTATATGGTTGATTGGGAGTTTCCCCGTGATGGGCTTGAGTCATTTCACATCCGCTGGCCCAAGCAGAGTGGCGAGGCATGATGGTGTGGTTTTGGGCATCATGTCCGGTGCCTTGGCTGCAGGGGTACAGGTAAGAGATGGCAGTTGTTATTTTTGGATGGTTGGTTGTTGATGGGGTTGTTGGTGGTCGATTATTTGTTGGGAATTTGAACGCGGGCCACCAGAGAAGATTTTTGGTGATGGTTGCCATCGAGCCACACCTGGTTTCACTATGGTTAGTGGCATCAGATGGTTTCAAACACACCAAGGCACACTATTTTGTTTGGTCGTTCCTGGCTTGCCACCTGGCATGTATTGTATTGCTGCGCGACTATGGAGGGGACATTGGCTTGCTGGCAGTCTGTGTGACTTGGCCTGTTTGGAAACTTTGCAGACATGGGTTTGTCCAACAATGCCAATACATGGCAATTTTTAGCATAGACATTTATTGATCGACCATGGGCCATGAGATTTTCGGCTACCCTATTTTCAGACAAACAAAAGTATAGCTCGCCCCCTTTCGACGTCGCAACGCTGCCATGACCGCCAAAGAGTGCAGCCAGCCAGCATCACAATGCATTCCCTCTGACTATGTGCAGAAGGGGCAGCAACACGTTTCATCCAAAACTCCATACGTGTTGTTGATGAGGTCGACCCCTCCCATTTTGTCAGAAATCTCAGGCGGGCCTGGCGTTTCATGCTGGCCATGGCTTAGCAGACTTTTTGGCTTGGAATTTGGGTGGTGAAGATTCTCTTGGCCCTTGGGCCGCTGTGGTGGTCTTTGTTCCGGGCTTAGCTGGGGGGCAGGGAGGGTGTGTGCAACCTACTGTCAGGTGGTAAATCCATTCAAACATATTCAAACAATTTTCTTTATAATCCCAACCCCTAATATCCTACCTTCAATAAGGGCGCCCAAGGTGAATAGATCCAATCCTAAGTCAGGGTTTCTAGAAAGTGTGGGATTAATTCTCCAACGGCTGCTAGGGATCTCAATCACTTTTGGTCTTAGGGGGTGCGGTGGCGCATGGCTTCAGAAAAAGAGGTTCCAAACAGTTCTCAGGCAAGATTTTCGGTGTTTCAAGGTTCAGGTTTCCAGATTTACAGTGTTCCGAGCTTCCAATGTTCCAGAGTTTCAAGGCTTAATAGTTTCCAGCTGCACAGTTAAAGGTTTTCAGGTTCCCAAGGCCGCAGCTCCTTCTGGGGTTGGGATAACTGTAAGGAACGTATTGGAATTTCTTGAGTTTTTTTTCCAGAGGGAACTTCTCCGAAGAATTTTGAAGGAACTCGGCAGAGCTTCCCCATCGGGATCTTTTCAGAGAACTTCCCTGCGTTTTTTTCAGCAAACTTCTTCGCCGGGATTTTGTTGCAGTAAAGGAACTTCCACAGGGGATTTCTTTGAGGGAACATCCACAGGGCAAAATTTTCAGGTTCAATCCGGTTGCTGGGGGGTTCGCATTGGCTTATTTTTGTGTGGGTCTGTTGATACAGAGGTAAATGGTAAAAATGATCGCAAAAATTATCGCACTTGGGTATTGGTTCACTTCTGTTAGCACATTCAGATACATTCATTATGTAGTTGGGCGGCAGATAGATAGGACATCAATCACGAGCCTTGACACCTGCAACGTGCCAGCCAAACAGTCATTTTGGGGCCTCGATTGTGAGGCATGCATTCTCTACCTTCAGGGTTATTTGAAAGAATGCAGCACCCTGCCGCCGGACTACATCTCCACCCTGTCCTTCTTCTTCCCAGTCTTTCCTGCCTATGATGCAGCTGTGGCTTTCAGCTGCTTGGAGTTCTTCTTGGAGTGGCGATATCTACCCGACTTCAAGCTTTGGCGTCCTCTCATTCTCTTGGGCACCTTGGTAGCAATGGCAACCTCCAATGATTCCTCCAGCCCCACAAGGCAGAACCCAAAAACCATCAGCGGTCTTTCTTGAGCACATGCAACGCAGAGATGTTCTTTCCCATTTGTTGGTTGATTGATAGAGGGGTCAACCCCATTGAACATCCTGAAACAACCAATTGGTAAAAGACAATGGTCTATCAAACCGGCTCCGCTGTTCTTCCCCAAAAGGACGTCCGCTTGCTACACTGCCTGTGCTGGATGTTCTGGGCTGCTGAGGTTTGATTTGCATGCCTGCAGGTCAGGCCTTGGTGATCATCGCGGCGCAAACTGCAGACCGCAACTTTTGGGCATCGACACGTGAATTGGAAGAGGATGAGCTGGTGGGTTGCTGGGCAGGATATGGCCCATGGCTTGTTCGAAGCGGGCCAACGGATGTGGGGGCATGGCCTCGTATACATGGTTATGGGGAAGTTCCCAAAATTGGGGGCCCCAAAATCATTGGTTTTGCTTTTAACCATTTCCAACTTGCGAATTTGGGTGGCTTTTTCGGTCCATCATTCTAGGAAACCTTCATACATTTTTCTCGGCTTTGATTTTCATTCACTTTCTTTCTCTGAAACACCCCAAATTTGACGGTACAAACAAGGGTTTCAAGTTTCAACCGTAGATTTCCCCTGAAATCCATGCCTTGTTTCCCAGGTCTGGAAATTCCGAATCGCCGAGTAGTGCAAGAAGGGGTCTATGCCTGGGAAAGGCATCCAGCATATCTGGGAGCTCTTCTTTGGGGAATAGGCTGGGGCATCACCCGTTTTTGTCGTCGATTTTCCCAATGAAATGGCTATAGGGATTTCCCGGCTAGCTATGTTTGATTATCAATATTACCAGAAGATACCAGAAGTTTGTCTTGTGTTTTTTGTGCTTTGCTTTCACCCGAACATGTGCAGATGGAATGGAACTTGTGCTTTCATCCAACTTCCCATGTTTTGGCTGTGCTGAGCAAATACATGGCGCGCCAGAGATGTGATGGTCCCTTCGTTTGTTGAAAGTTGCCACCCCAAACTTGGAGTGGGAACATGCCATTTTCCCGCCGGAGGCACGCAGCTTGCCCTCTGCAATCCGGTGATGCTGGTCATGGTGGCATTTGTGCTCTGGGCTTCTTTGCTTCATGTGACCATGGAGGAAGAGAAGGAGCTCTTCGATGAGTTTCCAGGCAAATGCTGCTAACGTGCGGTGACTGTCGGTGATGGCCATGGGATTCGGTGTCCTCAACGTAGAGATGAAGGTCATAATGGGACAAATCATCTAACTAAATGGGCCTGGCTTCCATAGCTATGGTAGATTACCCGAGAGAGAGAGAGAGAGAGAGAGAGCGAGCTGCTGTTTGCTGGCTGCGCAGGCCAATATTCCAACTATGCGGTCGGTGCCATAGTTTTCCGAATCAGAGTCCGAGAGGTGTATTACCCTCTGGTAATTTAAGACCGCCATGGAACCCATGGAACCCGAGAATTTTTCAGAGGCAAATCATCGAACGAAACGGGCCATGGCTTCCATAACTTTAAAATTCCCAGAGGGGTCCCACCATGGCTGAAGGCAGTGACCACCACCTGGATCCCCGGATTTCCTGTGCTACTGGAAAGCTCCTCATTTCAGCGGGAGATGGAAGACACCGCTCCAGAAGATGGTGGAGAGATGGAGCAAGAAGAAAGTGAAGAGGACAGGATGGGTGCCATTTATCCATGGGTTCAGAATGGGTTACGGTTACAGTAATGATGATTGATAAATTGGATAAATAGTCAGTTGTCCTTTGGTAATCACACGGCTGTTTAGAAACTGTGATTATAATACACTATAACTAATTCTAACTTATAACCCATTTATGTAAACATGGGATACTCGTCTGAATGGGGACGACCCCGATCATCAGGGTGAGTTGTTTAAACCACTCCAAGCAGGCCCTGGCCCCGATCTGCATCGAAGTGCAAGAATACAAGCAGGCTACAGTGTTTTTTACAAGCCAAGTTTTTTTTTTCTCCGGTGAGAAACCAGGATACCCTCTGGTAAACTAACATAGCTATTGAAAATTGCCCATTTATAGTGGATTTGCCCATTAAAAATGGTGATTTTCCATAGTTACCTGGTGATTTAGAGTTGATTTGGCCTACAGCTAACTGCAATTGCCATCCAAGGAGATGATAGATGAAGAAGATGACCTACTGCCAACGTGGGAAGGGGTGAAGAAAGGCGGTGCCTTATGGAACCGACAATTTCAGGCCCCCTGGGAATTTGGGCAAATTATAGTCGCTGAACTCAGGTCATAGAGATTTGTTTCCATAATTTTCCCATCAACTTGTGGCAGATCAGAATTTTCCGATAGAAAACCTTGCGCTTGCAAAGTTGGACGATGTCAGATGCATTCGGCATCGTCAAAGATGCCTGCAGGAACCCTGGCGTCTCGGATAGGCTTCTCCATTGTTTGAACAGCGGCATGTGCATATTCTCTCAAGGTGCCAGCTTGGCACTATGACAGGCAAAGTCTGCATTTTTTCCTTAGTTTGATCTCTCCGACGCTTGGCTATGGGTCAAAAAAAGGAAGACCTGGGAGCTAATCCGTATTTTTTCGGCCTAGTGTGTGTGAAATACCATCCAGATCATCTAATTTCAGGCCATCAATCTTTTGATCCATAGCCATAGCCAGATTTCAAGCAACCACCGTGTCACCTTTTAAGCCAAGCTGCACCCTGCAAGCTGCGGGAGTAAGTCGGACAGGTGCAGAGACGAAGCTCAAGAAAAAACAGATATGGAATCCATGGCCGTTTCAGGTACCTAAACTGGAGGTACTGTACCATATAAAGCCATATAGTGGCCATAAAGATTGTATATGGTAGGTCCCTCCAATATCCCTCCAATTTAGGTCCCTGAAATGGCGAATGGGGAAGAATGTGGGACACCAGAAACGGTCATCCCAGGCATGGTGCCCATGGCTGCCACGCTTTCCGAAGCTTTTGCTTTCATTTTTCTTGCGTCACATATTGATATATATACAATATATATATATCTGTATTTGAGTATAGACATTGGTATTTTGCGTTTCCATACATACATAGATCTTGGACATATATAGTGTCATATCTACCCATACATACGCATACTGTATGCACACGCATATGCACACACACAGAAATATGTATTATACACACACATATATATATATATATGTATATATACGCGTATGTGTGTGTGTGTGTGCGCGCGCATGAAGATAGGTGAAGGATGATATTCCGATAAGGAAAATCCACCATGAAAGCCGATCGCTTCCGGGAAACAACAATGGATTTCCATACTTTTTTTCTATGTTTACTGGGGGGTATATCGATAGACACACCAAACTTATGGAGATCAAATTCTCAAGGTTAGCCTCTGGTCATTTGGTTCGTAGCTACTTCTATGGGCGTTCTCACCATTTTTAAATAGGTAAATCATCATGGTTAGGTGATGGGTCATTTTCCATTTATAGCTGAATAACCATTTAACTGATGGTTATCAGCATGGTTATCATCTAAATAGGTTATAACTGATCATCTAATCATCATGGTTATAACTAAAAATAGGGATGACCAGAGGGTATCAGTTATAGCCATGGTCAGTCGTCATTCCCTGCAGGACTTTGAGGCGCAAAGCTTGGCGAATCTCTCCTGGGCAGAGGCCCAAATGATACAGACTTCTTGAGGTTAAACATGGTAAGACCACCATTGATGATATGCAAAACATCGGCATATATACTGTACATATTATTATATTAATCGAAGGAAGTTTAGAAGTCAAACTTCCGACAATATGGACAGATGAAAAGCAGAGATGGGAAGAGTCAGAGAGAAGAGAGGAGTAGAAGAGAGAAGATCAGAGAAGAGAAAGAGTCAGAA
>Ga0126342_10006388_pt1 | contig 20883 bp, 17 predicted proteins | sample Cyp1metagenome_FD_92528 | JGI IMG/M metagenome (GOLD analysis project Ga0126342, IMG submission 92528) | Coral microbial communities from Lord Howe Island, Old Settlement Bay, Australia - Cyphastrea 1 metagenome | ecosystem: Host-associated > Invertebrates > Cnidaria > Coral ...
GTGAACCTTTTGCACTGACCGCCCCATCGTAGGGAGGGGCTCGAGCGATTGCCCATAGGAAAACAGGTGCACTGCAGCACCAACTGTGCGACCGTTGTGGGTTGCGTCCCTAGACCTCGTGCAGTAAGGTAATCAAGCGTGGCTGGCTGAAAAATTCCCACTATAAATGGAGGTTTCAGTCGGAAGTTTCATCCAAAAATGCGGGATTTTCAATTGCCATGTTTGATTACCGTAAGGTAGATGAGGGTTTGTCCATTTGTTACCGGTATTCGCTGAAAGATGTGGACTTCCCATCCGTTCATGTTAGTTTACGTACCAGAACATTTTTATGTTGGAGGGTTCATCATTCTGGGTAAATTATAACGACCGAACCCTGTTCTCCCTCACTGGGAATCATGGTTTTTATAGGGGAATCATCCCGAAATGGCCTTAATTCAGAGTGAAATATTACAATTTACCCAGATCATTGATTGTGTTAAGTTAATTCCCGACTTATCTTTGTTTACGAACGTGTACAATTGAGAACCCAAAATGATGTCAAGGTAATTTGCTGCAATTTCATAGTTCATTCCAGTCCGTAAATTCCTCATATTGCTACCATTTTCCCTGAGGATGGCTGTGTGAAATGCCTGGGGTATGGACACCACTCAACACTTCAAATTGATTCATGACATTCATGACATGTTTGAACCCCCCAAAAAGTGGTAAGTTTTCTGCAATACTAACGGTCAATCTCCTGATTCTGTTGGTAATCACTCATTCCTTGTGTTATACCTATTTGGTGTAATGATATAATATACGAGAAATTGTTTAAGCTATTCAACTGTATTATCATATGTATATACATTTGTACATATACGAATATCATATCCCCATCATCCATCTATTTTGAAAGGTGGATTCACCGTCAATCTAGTAAGAATCTGCCACGTGGCGCTGCAGGCGGATGATAGCCCTACATCTGGAGAGGCCTTTTTTGAAGCGGGGCGTTGACTGTCAACTTTTTTTTAGATACTGCATTTGTGTATTTATCCACTGGTTGGTGGTTTCAAACATTTTGTATTTTCCATAATCTATGGGATGTCATCCTTCCCATTGTCTATATAATATTTTTCAAGATGGTTATTGCACCACCAACCAGATATTTATTAACCAGATATTTATGAATACCATCATTAACCATAGAATAACCATATATTAACCTGGTTACCTGGTTACCTGTGTTTGTGTATGCTGTTCGTGTTTTTTCCGTGCAGTTTTTTTGGATCGGATCGGATCCGATACTGTGAGTGTTGGAGTTCGATATTTTCACCCACGGATTACCCTCTGGTAATTTAACATAGCTATTGAAAATTGCCATTTATAGTGGATTTTCCCATAAAAAATGGTGATTTTCCATAGTTGTGTTAGTTTACCAGAGGGTATGCCCATAGATGTCCCAAATTCCCATTGATTGATTAATAGAGGGGTTTGTTTTAGCCCTTTAACAACAGGTTTGTTTGATGATAGATGGGATTAACCAGCTCCCGGCCCCTCTATGTTTACCAAAAGGACATTATTGGATTATGCTATCCTATGATGATTTGTGTACATTTTTTTTGTCCTTAAGCTGATGTCCGAAAAAACCGTACCGTCGTACCATGTCGGGTGATCAACTGCACTGAGTTGGCAGGAGGTCCAAAAAAAGTCCTGATTCAGGAGGAGATGGAACCACTACTGGTTGGTGGTTTGGAACATTAATATCCCATTATAATCCCCCATTGATATTCCATGATATTCCCATGATAATGTCATATCTCGATATAATTGATGTTCCATGATATTTCCATATATTGGAAATAATCATCCCAACTGACGAACTCATATTTTTCAGAGGGGTAGGTATACCACCAACCATAATAGTTATGTTAAAATAGTACAACTTCTCGCAGTCTGCTGCCCCAGAAGTATACGTTGCAACGCTGCATCGGATGCCAAGACCATTGTGAATGATATCTGGGAGCAGTGTATTCTTTGGAGAAAGAGAAGGCCAATCTGGTTTGATTCTCTCAGACAGCTCTTAATGAAAGCGCTGACTCACAGAGTCATTTCTTAGTCGACCAAATCCTTCCATGGAGCCTATGGAAGGTGCAGGCTGCGTTTAGGGCAAATCCTCTGAGATACTACTTTTGGAAGTTATTTGTTCACATGTTGTTCTTTATAAAAGCTACTTCTTGGTTACATTACATTGGCGGGTACTCACACCCTACACAGTGTCCTTTGAAATGATGAACTTCCATGTCTATTATATATATACAAACATATATATATATAGACAAACATATATATATATATATAGACAAACATATATATATATATAGACAAACATATATATATATATATACTGTAAGTATATATATATATATATATATATGTGTATACCTAATATCCCCATTTTCGGGGCATATCCCGGCATATCCCCTATCACGATATGTTTGGATATCGAAGATCCATGGAATTCCCTTGGCATTTCACAGATAACTGTTGATTTCCCAATATATAGGTGTGACCATACATGTATATATATATACATGTATAATATCATATTATATATATATACACATTATTGTTTTAATCATTTTGAATCAAATGATAAAAACAAGATACGCGTAAAGTACCACAGGCGTTTGATAATATTTTGAGATCAGACTTTCGAAAAAATGTGTTCAGGTGCAGGTGGCTCGGGCCGTGGGGTTGTTGAAGCTGCCAGCAGTCAGCGCCAACCGGCCGTCGGGAAAGCCTGGAGGTGTTGCTTTTCTGGTGGAGATTGATTGGTTTATTGTGGTGAACATCATCTATCTATCCCCCAGAATTAATTTATGCAGTGGATGGAAGAAATCCTGCACCAGTTGATAGGTGGTTAGTCCCACTATTTATAAGGTTTCAACCATCCAAGGTTGTGCAGGATTTCTTCCATCCACAGTAGTGTTTCTTCAATCCCCAGTAACTATGATTACCCTCCGGTAAACTAACAGTTTGCTATTGAACATGGCCCATTTAGTTCGTTGATTTACCCATTAAAAATGGTGATTTTCAATAGCTATGTGACAGTTTACCAGAGGGGAATATCAGATTCTGTCCAGGATCTTTCTTCACGAGGGAAGGCTTTTGTCTCGAAATAGGGTGTTGCATCTATGGGTTGACCGTCATGCCTGCAACCAAAAATTGCTAGTCCATATTCAGGGTTGCTCCTACCTGAGGGTGCAATTGAGGTATGTTGAGGTACCTGGGGGTGCAATTGAGGTATGTTGAGGATACAAATGGCTATAACCATGGTTATATATAACCTCGATAAGTTGGGATATAACCCCTATGATTCTGATTACATATCCACTTATTGTCACGGAACTGCACTTGCGAGAAGCTATTTCAGGTCAACCATAGCCACAATTTGGGTAAAGTAATCATGTTATTTTTGCATGGTTTTACCACCCTTGTATCTGGGGTGTTCCCGATCTTGTGTATACCAGTTTTATACATACGATGTATACATCGATATCTACAAAGAGAGATAGAGGGAACCATATTATGTTGGATTGATTTTCACAACTACTCTCATCCCGCATTGATAGTAAAATATGAAACACCCCCCAGAAACCATGGTTTAGTAGAAGAAGAAACCATATTTGGGTCCATTCATGTACGTGGGTGTTTAATATGAACGGGGGGAAGGCCTTTTCGAAATAGCCCGATTTCCCATCAACATTGATCCCATAGAGTCCCACTATACAATTTCCCAGTAATGTTGGTAAAACAATGCCATAATCCATCCCCAATTTCACCATGAATAGGTGGTATAAACCATTCCCAAATGGGTGGTTTATGGCATTGTTTTACCCACATTATAACCATTCAATAACCATATATAATCATTAGATAACCATATATAACCATATTATTTACCATTCCGCTGGGTTATATAACCATTAAATAGCCATTAACCACCGTTAAATACCATTAACCATTATTAAGAACCATTAACCATTATTAATAACCATTATATACCATTTCCCATGAATATCCCATCATATCCAAGTTTTTGCATATGACATCCAGTAGTATCCAGCCACACCCCACGATGATCCCCAGTAGATTTAAAATTTCACGAGAATGACTCAGCTGAAAAAAGGTGGGACCATTTATGACAGCCATAGTATAGCCTATAGGTAACATCTGGATATTTAACATAGCGAACTTGAAAATCCGTTATAAATGGAGGTTTCTAGCTGGGAAAATCATCTGTAAGTGCTCCATTTTCCATAGCTATGCTAAATGACCAGAGGGTAATGGTCTTTATAAACCAACTTACAACTGAGGGAACAAAAACTGTATATGACATTTTGTAACTAAAATCATTGACATCCATCAGATATACATTTGACTCATTTGACCATTTGAAAGCACCACTTAGTAAATTTAGTAGTCACTTGTATTGTTTTTCATAGTTTTTATAGGTCAGCATCACAGCGATTTTCATGATCAGTGCCACAATGAGAACATTCATTCCAAGACCTAAGATGTTCTTAGCAATAATAACAAAAATAGTGATGCGAGTGATACTAAAGAACATTATGAACATAATGGTTCTGAGGATACTGATGAAGTTTGTGAGAATGGGAATGATGAATGATATATTGGTGCAACACACATGCCAAGAATGCTGCTGCTGCTGATGGTGATGATGATGATGATGATGCTGATGATGATGATGATGTTGTTTATTATTATATATTATGATCATTATCATCATCGTCGTCGTCATCAATATCATCAATATCATCACCATCGTCATCATTTGTCCCCAACAGATTGAAAATTGCCATTTATAGTTGATTTACCCATCAAAAATGGTGATTTTCCATAGTCATATAAACGTTTACCAGAGGGTAAACATTGATTTATGATCTTTGGTAAGTGTCAAGGCACCACGAGCACCTGGTCTTGGAAAGCCCCAGTGGACAGACTGTACAGGCGCACTGCAGCCCAGTTTATTGGTGACAAAAAAAAGGACGTTTGACGTTTAACAATCAGAATATAGGATTTTTCTAAGGAATATATATATATTTAAAATATGATGAATGATTGTTGCTTGGTTAATAGATATGGAGACATATGATGACTTGAGGGCGAATCATTTGAGCCATTAACAATACCACTTTGGTTGGTCAACCCGGTGATAGGTGATTATGATAACCATCAATTATTGGGGTTTAGGGTATGAAGTCTTAACTATCTTTTCTGGGGATTTTTACATGATACTGGATCATATTGGTGACTTAATCGATTTATTTATCTATAGAAAACCATCAGAATACTGCATTTATCAAGGAATTTCTATGGGGATATCATTGATACATGATGGTTGATTGGTGGATGGGATGCGTGCATTTCGAATGGATTGATGACCATCCCCTGTTGGTTGATGATTAGTTTGAGGCTTATTACTACTCTATACATACATAATCATATGTATATATATACATTCAAAATCATATATATATATACACATTCAAAATCATATATATATATATATACATATCATTATATATACATATATATATATACATAATTATATTTATTATTATTATATATATATATATATTATATATATATATATTATTATGTATATATATATAATGATATAATCATATATATGGACATTGCGGATGGTCATATTCCATGAACTGAAGATCCCACTCTTCACAGACTCATTTCTCATGGAGAACTGCAGATAAAAAGCCGGCTTTTTACCAGGATGGGATGATTTTACCAGGAACATCTGCAAGAAACCATAGGTTTTCCCAATTTACCCTCTGGTAATTTAACATAGCTATTGAAAATGGCCATTTATAGTGGATTTTCCCATTAAAAATTGTGATTTTCAATAGCTATGTTAAATTACCAGAGGGTAATGGTTTCATGAAGTTTCCTGGTAAAATTGGGAAAACCTATGGTTTCTTGCAGATGTTCATGGTAACATCCAATAAATGATGGGTATTCAATCAACGACGGAGACGGTATACACAATAAACATTGGAATCTGATCCATTTGAAACCACCACTATTTTTCAGCAGTTCATTCTCCAAATCCATTAAAAAAAAAAATGAGTGCTGTGACCTCTGGTTTTTGCACAGTCTTGAGATGTCTCAATGAGTATTGTTTAGCTGTTTATCTATCAAACAAACAAATATAGATGTTCTCAACGAGACACCTCATGTGGCTAATTTCAGCAAGGAAATCTGTTTTGCCTGGGGCTTCCCAAGCTCTAACACCCATTGGGCAACCAAAAAGGCGGAAATGCTGAAAAACATTTTAATTTGGAATTGCCACGAAAATTGAACCAGCTTATCATCATTGTATCTCGTTGCAACTGCTATTTTGGGATAGTCCCAACTTTTGGACAATCCAAATTACATGGTTGATTATACATCCCATCCCTTTTATATACCAGTATATCACTATATTTTTAATACTAACAACGTTTCGTGACGTTTTTTTTTTGGTTTTCTCATACCCGAAATTTGGCAAAATGGCGTATGGCGTCCCCACTGATCCTCCAGGTGAGTTTGGAGTTGACGCGTGATAGCGGGAGAGCCTGGGAGCGTGTTGGATCCATATTCAACAAAAAGCTGGGGACAAGCGGAGCTACTGGTTGCACATGGTCGGGAGCTACTAAGAAACTTCTATTCTATGCTGTGTAGTTCCAAGTATATGGGAATGTTTTGGAATGATTGGAGGAATCTAAAATTTAGGTGATTCCCTATAGATTCTCTAATCACAAACGCATGAGATCTACTCCAGATTTTTTTATTTGTAAAATGCCTTGCATTCCAAGGGGGTAAAATGTCTCTGTTGACATTTTGATATCCTTTTTAATGGTCATTTTCCGTCACGGCAGATCCTGGGGTGGATCATGCCCATCATTATCCAGAAAGCCAACATCTGGTTGGTGGTTTGGAACATGAATTGTATTTTCCCCAATAGTTGGGATGATGATCCAATCTGACGAACTCCATCATTTTTCAGGGGGGTAGGGCTCAACCACCAATTAGACATCTTTTGGGCATCCTAAAATGAACACCAACTTAAGATTCATCGATTTGTCCCCCGACAACATGACCTTTTTTTTTATGATACGATACGATACGAGATCCCCCAGCCGAGTCGTCCCGCTGTGAAAATTCCCCCTGACTCAACGCTCCGGCGATCTTGCAAGGTGTCGTTCTTTTTGTGCCCTTCATGTTGGAAAATCTCACGCCCTTGACTCTCACGGTGGACCGTGGCCGGGACCCAGGGGGTTTCCCCAGGGGGATGCGATTTTCTGATCGAAGACTTGCAGGAGAAGTTTCTGGGTCAAAAGAAATGCTGATGATAATGTTCTTCTGAAAGAGAACATCAAACATCGAGATTTATATAACTAAGAAAATCTAAGAAACGATGAGATGGAATGGATCATGCTTCCCAGGGATTCAATCAATGATGATAGATGTGGGATATGTACAGTAGTGGCTATGTAAAACGTTGGCAAGCCCCTTTTTCAGATAGAAAAGTGCTTCCAGAATGGTAGAGATGAAGCCCGTTTCCATATTTTTCAGGTTTCCTACTTTTCTATCTGTTTGAGTCAGGGTTCTGTAAAACCATCTGCAGTGAGTCTTCTGGGTTTGTCATGGTTTGTCCAGACATGGAGAATACCCTGTGGTAAACTGTCACATAACAATGGAAAATCACCATTTTCAATGGGAAAATCCACTATTTCTATGGTCATTTTCAATAGCTATGTTAGTTTACCAGAGGGTACCTTAAATGCAAAGAAACCATCCCCTCACCCAAGAGCTGGACCGTGAGAATCCCTTGACTTCTACAGAGAAAAGGAGTCTTCCAAAGCCCAGAACTATGTTAGTAATATGATTTACCCTCTGGTAATTTAACATAGCTGCATAGCTATTGAAAATTGCCATTTATAGTGAGTTTTCCCATTAAACATGGTGATTTTCCATAGTTATGTGACAGTTTACCAGAGGGTAATATGTATAAGACCTTAGACCTTTTGAAGCCCTGAAGCCATCATGGTCATGTAATAGGGAAACCAGCGATGATTAGGAAGTCATGACCAGTCAATAAGTGGGAATACACCGGAGCCATGATCAATCATTGTTGATGCTGGGTACACTAGATCTCAACCTTCCTTTGTTTTTTGGGGGTACAAAATGCTGGAAAAAAGGAGGTGAAGCCAGTGAACCCCCCAATTTTTTTCAAGTTGACCAAGATCCCATTTTTATCCATTTTTCACTGTGAGTCGACCATGTCTTGCCCCTTCTGGGCTGGAACCCCTACTGGTTGTAGGGATGGGACCAGCGATTCGCGCGCTGAGACGATTCCATCATGCTGAAACCGGGCTGTCGATCGGTGCTGCCCACAGGTGAAACGGGACTTGAAACGGGAGATCTGTGGTGATGTGGTGAATTTTCCCGACAGCATGGGGATTTCCGCAGATCTTACTATGTTTGCTTACTGGTGTTTCTTTTGGCAAATGATGTCATCGCAAAAAAGCAAACAAACGGGGTGAGATACACTACACACAGCAAAACCGACCTTGGTGACAGTTTTGACGAATCGGAGAATAAAAGCATCTAAAATCGGCGATCGTACTGTAAAAGGCGAGGGTTAGCTATAGATACTATATGATACTATAGCTTATTAGGGTTATATCTCCAGTTAATGGGGTTTACAAACAAGCAAAAAATAAGTGGGGGCCCTCACCTTGTAAATCTTTTTTTTTGATACCCAGACGATCCCAGAGGTTTATTTAGATTATTTAGATCTGATGGAGTTTCACAATTAAAAAAAACATCCCAATTTGTGTTCTATTGACTTCGGATACTTAGGTTTACGGTATACATACACATACTTGGGATTGTAAATGATAGCCCCGACATTTTGATGAAATGGTTCATGCTTGGGCATAAGTGTAGATCCCGCGTTGTCCTAGTTTGGTTGCCTAGCTGGTTATTTTTTGACCCTCCAATAAATGAATAATACTACCAGTGCATAGCCATGCAAAGCCTGACTATCGAAGCCATGGCCCATTTATGCCCATTTAGTTTGATGATAAATCCTGTTTTTGAAATCATTATTTTCCATAGCAACCTGTTAAATTACTAGAGGGGTAATACAAGGTTTGCCATGGGTACTGTACGGATGAAAACCTCGCGATGTGAAATTTATGGTTGTTTTGTGCTTATCCATTTTGGAGATCGCATTTAAATCTGCACCAACCTTGCCCATGGTGAATCATTCGAGCCATTAAAGGCACCACTGTTGGTTGGTTAACCCGATGAAAGGGGATTTTGGCAGCCGTCAATTTGGGCAGGGTATGAAGTCTTAACTATCGTAGATTTGGGGATGTAGGTGATAGATCGGTCATCTAATGGACATTAACCAATTTAATCACAAGAATATAGGATGATATAGCATTTCATACGGAACACATGGGGATAGCATTGATACATGATGCTTGATTGGTTATGAGATGGGGGTTATACTACCTATATCTTTTTTGGGGGTTTCTGATAACCCACAATCAAGGGGATACATATTAACCAGGCAGGATTTCGTGGCAGGGGATAGGGTTATGTTTCAGAGAAAGGATCAACATTATTATACAGAAGGGAGGATCATGGGGGGTGAAGGCGCGCACATTGTAGAAACGCACATGTTTTGCACTGTCTGCTTAAAATCATCATGTCTGCTGATCTGCTTCCATTCCTGGAGCTTGGATCTATCCCAAACTCTCATACAAACAATCCAAATTCTGAAAGAGGAAAAAACTGGTCCAAAACCCATGGAAAAACGACAAAAACCAAAAAAAACTAAAAAAACAAAAAGTTGCAGCCTACAGCCCATTATCTCCTTTGAAAGGGGCAGCAATTGTGCAGAGCATGCAATAAATTTTTCAAACATGTGATTGTATTTTTACATTTTTACAAAGGTACAGTACATAATTCACTGCAGAAAGCAGGGTTGTTTTCAAGATGCATGATCTTCTCCAAAAAATAACTTGTTCAAGATACAGCAGTCTTTTCAGGAAGTGCATTTCTAAAGTTTCAGTTGCGCTTTCATGCACAAAGTGTATTGTTTCCCTGCAAATGTGTTACTGTTTTTCAACAAGGCAGCGCTTTAAGGCAAAATATAGATGATGCCTGGAAAAGGTCTAGATTCAATCGTAGTTAAACCATCTTTTGAAGAGGTGCATGTTCAATCTGGACATGTTCTTTTGTGAAAAGCACTCATGAACAGCATGAAAGGATGCAGAACACTTTTCAGAAAATGCAGAATTCGCAGCTGGAAATTGCGCTCATGTCTGTTCAATATCAAATACATATTTTTCGAGAAACATAAACGATTGTGAAAAAGCAATAAACTTGTCAAATAGTGTGTGTGTATATATATGATACATATATGTACATATGGTAATATGTACAACAATATAATGCAGAATTCAATGCAGGCATCAAAATCATTGTATATAGACTATATAGACATGTTTTATTTTCCAAAATGCTAAACAGAAAAAAAGCATTCTTGGAAGAAGACAACATCTCTGCAGAAAATGTAGTATTCTGGACAGTCGTGATTTGTGGCTTCATGTGCAAACCATTTCCATATCTCGAAAAAAACTGCAAAATCAATACTTTCACCACTCCACCCCCAACGGTAGTCCGCTCTCTTATTATATTTGATCCGCTCATGATTTACACACTTGATGTAATTTGGAATTTTGCTGATATGCATAGTATGCAAACGTATGCAATTACGTACAATCCTTAAAAAAAAACTTTAATAATATATACCAGCCACAAATCTTTTAAGACTGCATTTTGTTGCGTGTCATTCTTCTACCGAGAATTTTAGATTGCAAACGAGCTTCAACAAAACATTTAGAATTTTACAAAATAAGTGATATACCCTCTGGTTATTTAACATAGCTATTGGCTGCTATTGGAAATGGCCCATTTATAGATGATTTATGATTATTTACCTATTAAAGATATTGATTTTCAATGGCTACGTTGAATAATCAAAGACCGCTTTTGAAGATATAACATTTACACAACATACGTTTGAAAAAACAACAACATTAAACATTACCACACATTAACGTTTGCACAACATTTACAGAACCTTTCATAGGTTGATCCCTTTTAGGGGCATCAAAGAGTTCTTGGTGTCCCCAAGACTGGATTCATGTCCCAGATGGGCGAAGATTGTAAGCATGAAACGTAGGGCTTTAGTAGGATATGGAATATTCATTGAATATTCATGGTTAATGCCGTGAATAATCTGGCTAGATTATAACGACCTCACGCGACGTCACGGTAGAATTCGCGCATACCATGTGGGGTTAAGTCTACAGGTTTCTCCAAAACCGTGCAGATTTCGGGGTTGCAGACCCAAAAAAACCGTGCAGGCTTCTCACCAGAAAGAGATTCTTGACAAGCCACTACATGTCACCTAGAGCATGGGCACTTTTCTCAAAAACGTCGTTTTTGAGGTTTTCGCGCCCCAAAAAGATCCAAAAAGTCTAAAAAAGAAAGACGTTTTTGAGAAACCTGGCCAAGCTTGATTCCCCCCAGGTCCAACCAGAGATTTCGGGGTTGCAGACCCTAAAACATGCAGGTCTCTCGCCAGAAAGAGACTTTGGAGAAACCACTGCAACGACCTAACGACCTAAAACAATTTGTTATTTCATGCGACCTAAACCTTATTTCAGTTTCGAAAAACATAAATCGACCCCAACGACCTACGAATTACTATAATTTACCCAGAATAATGGACAATAATGGTTAGTAGTGGTTGTAAAATGGTTATATAAGGGATATACATAAAAATATATATAAATATAATGGCTAATATTGCTTAAACTTTAATATTCATGGTTATGATTTGGATACATGTTCTGATATATGTAGCCAAATGCGTGGGTAGAAAACGGGCTAATTGCATGGGGACTGACATGGACTTCCCCAACTAATATGGGAATCTAGTGGGGGTTTATGGTGGCATTGGGATCACCATCTTCATGCGTTGTCGTCTTCAAATGGGTTTATCTTTAAACATTGGGAATAGCCAGTGGATAATGATTCAATAGTATTATTCCCATTTAACCGTCATTTTGAATAACCAAGTTTAAGTTATGGTCCATTTCAATCATGAGAATCATTATCGACCATTGAAAAAAACGGGGTAGCCTTGGAGTAATCAATCGTGGCTTGCTGGAAAATCCACCCATTGATAGATCATTTTCCCAGCTATAAACTTGGTAATTTAACATAACTATGGAAAATCACCATTTTTGATGGGTAAATCCACTAGAAATGGCCATTTTCCATAGCTATGTTCGTTTACCAGAGGCTATAAACTTCCATATTTTGTGGCTGGATGGCAGCAAGAGGCTGGATAGCCTGCAGTTATCGACGGTCGGTATGTTGCGACCGTCGATCTCACTGGAATTTAATGTGAATTGTAATGGGAATCATCCCAATTTTGCCTTATTTCAGGATAGTAAATTGCACACTTATATATATATTACAATCTGCCCAGATTCATGGGGGCTTTTGCAGCCACTTTTTTACCGGTGCATCACTATTTGTCAAGCTTTGCTGGAACTGGTTGAACATAGTCATAGTCAACAACTGGTTGATACCAAGCCCAGCCTGGTAGAATCTGTGACTCTGTGCCGATGGCAAGAAATGACGACCTGCAATCTGTTTTTTTTAGGGGTTAAGGAAGATAATTAAAGCTGGTTGGTGCTTTGGAACCATGGAATTTTATGACTTTCCATATATTGGGAATGTCATCATCCCAACTGTTACTCACTCAAATTTTTCCGAGGGGTAGGTCAACCACCAACCAGGGATAATTAAAGCATCTTCAGTAATCAAAAGGTGTGAGTTTGATGACACCGGAGGCTTTTTCAAGTTGACTTCTCCATGGCATCATGGTCTTCCACTTGGATGACTGGGGTACCACTCTGCAAGCCTCACCGGGGATGATTGTTTTTTGCATTTTTTTCACCGGAAATGGCCGCCCATAAATGATGATTAGGGAAACCATGCCAAAATTGCCTTGAATCTACTGAATCTACTGTAGTTGTGTATTACTTCACAGTAACAGGTAACAATTATGGTCTCGTTTCCCAGCCAGTCGCGTCTCGTTACTTCACTGGCTTCTTCGGTGAAAGCTCCAGGTTCTCCAAGCATCCAGTGATTCCTTACCCCTTGGGTAATGTTTGTCAAGGTTTGCTCCCTAAGGGAGAGTGTCATCACTGGCAGGTGTTTTTCCTCTTAAAGAGGTTTTTCCTGCTGTCCGCTCAGCCCAATGTCCGGCTCGCATCCAATTTCCAACAAGACTTGTTGTTATTTGGTCAATGGTTTCAAGCATTCTGTTATTTGGTTGCTTCGTATCCTTTCAAGGTTACCAAGGATTTTTCAAAGTGACTGTCATGATGTAGGCCCGGGTTGAACTTGCCAGGCGGATTTTTTGTTCACTCCATCTGCTGACGCGCGTTTCAGCACTATAAATGCTGATAAAATGAAGCTAGGGCCGCTTACAAGGTATGATTTGACACGATTTCCTGTAGTGTCTTCAGAGTCCAAACAAAATGAACAGCCTAAAATACGTTCAAAACAACGATATTGTCAGTTTGTTCAGGCTCCCATGGAAACTGGAAGAAGCACGATCTTGCCAACAATCCTGCAGTTTTGGATGGTCACGGCCTTTGACTGCCAATCAACCTTCATCAGAACCTTTGGCAGATGCCCGCGTCTGTTCTTTACGGCGTAAGATCCATTGATTCAAAACTGAAAATCGTCGCCTCATCGCGCGACGGGACTTTGGCACATGCGCAAAGGGCTGTGGCTATAGGAGTGGCTGAGTTCATGTCCGCAGCGCAGCGTGCTTCGGTTTGCCCACGCTTTGCAGATCCACAGCGTCCAGACACGGCCTTCTTCTCATTCCTCTCTGCAAAGGACGCGCAGGAGCCCCTTGGGATCGGTGATGGGTTGGCTGTTTGGCCTTTAAGCCCCACTGTTGCTCAAATGCTGTTGGGCCCTCTTGCTGAGCTGAGCCCGATTTGAATGGTTTCTCACGTCTTGTGACGCCAAAAGATTGATTTTGCAGACTTGTAGTGGGCTTAGTGGCCGGCAGTTTCTCAATGATATCATATGATATATCCCGCCAAACTGGTTTGTTGTGCTGACATGAAGAATCGCTCAGTGGTGGGTCAATGTTTTGCATCAAATCATGTTGGGTTGGTTTACTCGGCTCAGGACCGCAGGAACAACACCCCTCAGAAGTGCTCGCCATCCAGGTGGCAATCGTATGGCATGGGCAAATGGTGATGGGGCCATGCAGGGGATAGCATGGGCACATATTTGCCACGGTGTCAACATTATGGAGCAGAACATGTTTGGAGTGTCAATGTCTGGCATTCAACCCCAATCAATTATTCATTTGTTTCTTGACAACTATTTTTTCGGAATGTTTTTTTGGGTGGTTGTGCTTCAATTTATTCAGTTGGTGTGTTTTTCTGCTTGTATGCATCTAGTTGACCATTGGGAACGGGGCACGGGTTTAACCAGCCGAATGCCAGCAAAATTTAAAACATTCCAACATCAAACGCGCGCGCTTCCAGGACCTTTGCATCTTGACAAAGTCTTTGTTTCGGAAAAGGAGTCAAACAAAAAGATGATCTGTGTGTGGGCAAGTATGGTGTATGGGGAAATTTCCCAACTTAGCACATTCATATTCAAATTCATTTTCATGGCATTTTTGTGTTTTTAGACACGGAAAAATCACATTGATTAGTTAGTTGGACTTTTCTGGGCCGCTGCCGCCAGGCATACTAGCAACAGGACTTCAGGCTGGCCTGCTCATGGGAGATCCCAATCATCCGCGTCCAAGACGAAATACCTCGTTTGAAACCTTAATGATCCTTAATGGGAGGTTTCCACAAATGAGGGATCCCCAGCATGTTATACTAAAACATCCCATTAAAATCATTAAAATGGAGTTTTCAAGAGTACCGTACCCTTATTTTAGGAAACCCCCAATTCAATAAATTCAACATGGGACATGTTTATTTTTGGTATCGTATCAAGGTATTTAAACGAATCGAATACCGGAGGATGGGATTAATTTGCTGTTCATTTGCGAGGAACATGGCATTGATAGTGACAAACCTTTGGTTTTATTTTGGCACGTCATGTCATGTTGAAATGTTTGATTGGAAGGCAAACTGGTTGGTGGTTTCAAACATTTGGATTATATTCCATAATATATGGCAATATATGGGATAATCCTTCCCATTGACTAATATTTTTCAAGATGGTTGAAACCACTAACCAGTGATTGCAATGCTCTTTTTGGGCTGTACCTCCCAGAATCTCGGCACCACAGACCTTGATGACCGACTGAAACTGGAGTTATAAAAACATAAATTCGGGGTATAATCACGCACCAGGCCACTTAGCAGAAAACACAAACAAGGTCACAAGGAATGGTCTGGCATATGTATATATATATATATACATACTTATTCATATTTATTCCAATATGGCAATGGGTAGCCCGGGCCCTTCAAAGATTGGCATTTTCCGAACATGTTTTTCCATCCTTGAAGACGATACTTTCCCTTGATGTCAAATCTTCTCAAATTCAAAAATAACATAGCTTGAAACACTTTAATCACCATAAACAATCAAAATATACCGGTTGCAACCGGTTTTTTCAAACCAGAGAGTTGTTGGTGGTTTCGAGTTGTTTTCAAAGCTTCGAGCGAATCCAAATTGCCAATCATCTTTCGTGGGATGGGTTGAGTACAAGATAGTACAAGGTAGTACAAGTAGTCTAGAGAAAAAATGCAAAGAAAAACAATTTAAAAGCACCAAAAAATACATTGTCTGGAAAACTCCCAGCTCAAAAACTGATATAATCTGATGACATCCATGTGGGGTTTTTAATCTCAGGTGATTTTCCATCGCCAGCTTTGTCCGGTAACGTATCCAGACGATGGCGAAGTTGACGCTAACATGATGACTGGTTGACGCTAACGGTTTATGGAGGATATACGCTCTAACCATGGTGATTTAATGGTGATTCAATGGGTTTTAATGGTGATTTATATAATGGGTTTTAATGGTGATTTAATGGTGATTTAATGGGTTTTAATGGTGATTTAATGGTGATTTAATGGGTTTTAATGGTGATTTAATGGTGATTTAATGGGTTTTAATTGTGATTTACGCTCTGGTCAACGTTTACCTAACGAACTGGAAAATCACCATGCTATTAATGGGTAAATCAACTATTTCTATGGCAATTTTCAAGTTCGCAAAGCGTAACAAATTACCAGAGGGTAACATGATATACCTCGCCCTAACATTGGATGGCACGGATGCGCTGGCATTTCGCCATCGGCCACCTGAACGAGTGTTTTTTTTGGGTGCCATAATTGTGCTGTCTACATCAATCTATAGGTTTTCCAACACATTGGATATCATTGGGCTCACAACAAGTTGATTTCCTCTATCTTAATCGTAGTTTCAAGATGGCAAGGAATTTGGGTTTTTGGAAAAACACGTCGGATTGCGTCGCCGTCTATAGGTTACCGCATTCCATCTTTAGGTTCTCGAAATTTCCACAGTATTGTTTTGGATTTCCAAGATGTACTTTATCCAATGGCTAAGAGGGAACCAAGGAGCGCTTCTTTGGCCTTTTTTGCTTCGTCTGTTGACTGAGCCTTCCTCGCACGGAGTGCAGGACCATCAGCTGGGCATGTTTTTTTTCCCCTTGGCCTTGCCATTTTTTCACCTTTTGTTCACCCCAAGCAAGGAGCAAAAAAGGCATCTTTCTTCCCTTTCACTATCTTTCACAGTGGGAAACCTTTTGGAATTCCAACATTTATTCGATCTATCCGCTGGTTAGGGAAAGCAAGTTATGGGCACCCACGGTCTGTGAAAGTGCCTGTTGTGCCCCCATCCCATCACCACAAAGGGACCATTGGCATGAGTTCTTCTCACCATTTGTGCACTGCATGGCTAGAGAAAATCCAGATCTTTGATGGGAAATGGTACCGCATTTTCAGACACACATGGGCAATGCTGGCAATTTGCGAATTGGGAGGTACTTACTTAATCTTACTTAAGTAGGGATCATTGCAATCCATGATTTACGCTGAGACCCAGTAAACTAGCCAATAGAATTGGATGATACAAATGCATACAAATGCACTGGTTTGTCGTAAAAAAGGTTTCCCAAACTCCCATGGTCTATCTTTCAATCGCAAGTGCATGTTTATTAGTCATTTTCACAGAGACCCGAATAGCTATAACCATCATAAGACATCATAGCAACAACAACTATAAGTCCCATATTATATCATATCAATATCTAGCTATATAATGCTATATATATATATATACACATCCTCCTATATTTTACTGCGGGTTATTCAAGGTGAGGCTTTTAGATTGCTCAGGGGGCCTCACCTTGTAGATTCCCTGGTTATACCAGCTACTTGATGATGCTTGTGGACTACTTTTTTCAACTGACTACTTTGATGTATTCTAGTATACTCTAGTCATCTTTTGGTAATTATTCAACATACATCAACCAGAATTTCTTTGAATCCCTTCCTACTAAGCCTTTTTTTTTATTCGCAGAAGCCATGGTGGATAGTAGGGGATGAAATTCCACATATTTGGGGCGAATTTGCGACTCCACCAGCAGCTATCAATGGTTAACCTTGGTTAGATACGTATTAGATTTTTAGCTAATGGTAACTAATATGGAAATTAATATATGGTAATATGTATATGTATTGTTTGGTAATTGATATATGTAGTTAGCTATCAATATTATAGATATGGTAATATTGACAAGTATCATATTATTCACCAGCTAAAAAATAATAAATATATATGAGGTACATACTATATATATAATATATATATATTATACATATATATTGTTCAATTATTATATATATATATATATATGATGTAATATGTACTCACCAGCTAAAAATATAGATCTTTGACAGCCATGCTTTAGATTCACCACGGCTTCCAGGCTCAGCATCGACCACCACGGGCCGTTCGTTGCACTTTGCGGTGCCCTTCCTGTCGGACGTGGGACGCGAACATCGGTGGGGGCCTCAAACATATGGTCATAGAGTTACTTTTTTCATGTTTTTTAGTGGAATGTGATTTTCATGGGATAACATTCTCAATATACATATATATATATATATATAAAAGTATTACTGATACTACTATATTACCTATATGAATATAGTGTGTGTGTATATATATACATATATATATACATACAACCATAATCTATGGGATTTAAACGTATCTAATGATGTTTTAATGGTGGTTCAAGCATATTCTGACAACTGAATGATTTAAACCAAGATGGTAGTTCAATCATTTCTTAATCGCCCAAACTAATCAAGAAATGGGGACCATCCCCAGTCATGGGAGTCGTTGCCATGGCTTCGTTATGATAAATTACCCATGAAACACCACACTGACAACGAGGTCAAACTTGCAGTCCAAGAAATGGAATCCTGAAATGATGTGGTCATATATATATATATATCCCACGAAACATATTCATTGTGTTTGGTAAATAAATGTAAATGACGATCTTGTTCCAATTGGATATGATCCACTTCATAATCCTATGAAAAAAGATCACCTTCCACTATATCACTTTTTTGCCATGATTTACGTACCATCTGTGTGAACAAACGGAACATCGACTAATTGGATAATCCACAAAAATCGAATCGGTGTGGACAGTTTCGGGGTTTCGTAAAATGGGGGAGCCCCACCAATCAAAACCATCTGGTTGGTGAGGTGCTTTGGAACATGAATTTTATGACTTTCCATATATTGGGAATAATGATCCCAACTGACTTTCATATTTGTCAGAGGGGCTGAAACCACCAACCAGCCATAGTTTCCATTTCAATACTAAAATAGTCGTCGAATGTTAGATGATTTGGGGGTACTGTACCCCAGTAAAAAAGAACCCACCAGTTCTGTGAATAGAACCAAGGTTCTATGCTGTTGATCGCACGGTTCCCGAGAGTGGTCTTAGAGGTCAGGAATGCTACGCACATCTACAAGTCTTCGGAAGCTTCCTGGTAGGTTTGTCTGAAAAATTGGGGGGTAACCCCAAAATCATATTAATGATCATTTCTGCGTATAAAACAACAATTTTCGGGCGTAATTGTGGCGAGTAAGAACTGGGTAAGTTTTTGCTTGGGGAGGTCAATAGGGATGATTCTTAGTCACAAAATGCTATAAGTGAATGTACCCTCTGGTTATGACTAACATAGCCATGGAAGCCATGGCCCATAGAAATAGATGGTTTACCTAGCTATAAAATGGTGATTTTCGATGGCTATGTTAAACAACCAGATGGTATATAAATGAGGTAATCAAATACCCAGCAAGTGAACTCTTTGAAGAGTACCAAGGCATTCATAAGGAGTTGACTCTCCAAGCAACTTTTATGCTGGAATGATTGTAAGTCTTGTCCCCAGTGCATATCAAATAGTACCCTCATGAAACCCTTCTGTGATGCATTGAAAAGTGGGGGGATGGGCTTCATCATCCTGAAGCGATTCTGATTCCTGTTCCATTTTCGTTGCGTACCATCTAGCTATAGTTTGGAACCATTATTATATCAATATTAGAATTATATACTTACCAAACATGGTTCCATACTTTAACATAGAGCCAACATCAAACACCCTCTGGTAATTTAACGTAGCTCTATATCGAAAAAGGCTGTTTAGTTCAATGATTTACTGTTCATAAACATGGTGATTCTCTATAGTTATGTTAGTTTACCAGAGGGTACACCCAAGATTTTAGTTTTGCTTCTACCTGCTCCAGATGGTGAATGTAACATATGTAAAAACACCACAAGCATGTTTTAGGTGGATGCATCCACGTGCCAGGAATCTGTAGGGAAAACCATCCATTTGGGATGGTTAAAAAAGCACCTATTGATGGTGATGACTGGGGGATGGTTTCTGGCATTGTTGTACCTACAAAAATGTGGACTTCCTTACGAAAGTCCCAAAGAATTGCTGGCTGATAGTGGAATTCGCCAGAATGTGTGATGATCTTAGACTTTCGCTCGTGAGTCAACAGGGTAGGCCTTGGTTGATTATCGTTGAGACGGATAGCGTTTGTTTTTTGATGAAGTAGTTTCAAGTAATCCAGCGAACCAGTGCTAAAGAAAACACACCTTGCAGGGTACCTAAGATAAGAGCTTCATACAATTGACATCTATAAACCAGTATGAACCGTAATCACCGTCAACCATCAATAAAACCATTATTTGCCATTAACACCATTATTAAAAATTGTTAACCTTAATTAGCCATTATTATTTATTAACCATGAATAGCCATTATTAACCAGTATTAACCACTATTAGCCACTATTCACCATTATTGCATGTAACAAGTATCACATACTATAAAACACAATGAAACACTATTAGCCATTATTCACCATTAGTTGCCATTATTCATTTGTAGCCATTCTTAACAACCATTAGACACTAGCAACATCTAGTAACCATTAACCATTATTATGTAGCCATTGGCAATTATTAACCATGATTAACCATTATTAATCACTATTAACCATTATTAATCATTTTTAGCCAATATTAGCCACTATTCGCCATTATTGTATATAACCAGCATCAATCACCATTAAACACAACGAAGCACTATCAACCATTATCAACCATTA
>Ga0126342_10006389_pt1 | contig 20880 bp, 23 predicted proteins | sample Cyp1metagenome_FD_92528 | JGI IMG/M metagenome (GOLD analysis project Ga0126342, IMG submission 92528) | Coral microbial communities from Lord Howe Island, Old Settlement Bay, Australia - Cyphastrea 1 metagenome | ecosystem: Host-associated > Invertebrates > Cnidaria > Coral ...
ACTGAATATGGGGGTCATTTTTTGAACAACATGTCATGAATAGGACGGAAAGGATGGCTTCACAGAAATGGATAGCCTGGTCATTTCTGGTTTCATATGACCATGTCTTGTACTGTACAGTACCAGGCTGCTTTAATTTGTCCCAACGTCGCGACCATGGCTTGGAGGAATCATGTCCAGAAAAATCTCCCACATCACCGGCCTTAGGGAAAAAAACAATTCGGTTTCGCGGATCTTTTTCCAAAAGTTTTTTCCTCCTGGAAATGGTAGTAAACATGTGTTTCCCGGATTTGAAGGAAATGGTATCCCAGATCTTTTTGGATGGTAATAACATATAAACCCATAGGTTTCCCGCACCATTCCTTTGAATCAACCCCAGTGAACATGGGACATAGAAATACCGAAATGGTCACATGTCATATCCAAAGCACACCAACCATAGAAAAAAAAACAAATCTACAATGTCTCAAATCTAGCATGGCACTAATAGAAATATCATCAAACATATCTCCAAACTCCTCCAACATCACAGTTATTAGAGACGTTTTTGCATACCAACCACACCCAGGTGCATTGATCGGCCCGGGAAGGAACTCTTTCAGGACGTCCCAGGCGTTCTGCATGACGTTCGCTTCACTGAACATTTGGGGTCTCACAAATTGTTTAATCCGGCGCGGTTAAAATAAATCCTAACTCGACATTACCCCAAAAATCAGTGGTGTTTGGTTGGTTAGTACATGTTAACTATTGAGATCAAAATAATAGAGAACTAAAGTTACTAAAGTATCTAACCAAGGTCGACTCAGAAGAATGGTAAGTTATGGTAAGTGGATGTTCTATCAGATTGGTGGCTACTACAAGTTGGCCTTGAAAGTGGCTAGAACATGGTAGGAGGTCATAACGCATTCTTTTTTATATGAATGATATGTGGGGGTTTCCATAAACGGGTGATCCCCAATAGCTGGATGGTTTTGTTTGATTTAAAAAAAACTATTAAAATGCATGATTTCGGTGTACCCCCGTGACTTTGGAAACCTCCATGTATTCTTTGGTCAACAGTGGAAAGTGGTTTGGTGGTCTCTGCTGTTGAATAGCAATCCGATTCATTCATATTCATTCGACCTCACCTCACGCAAAGACCATTGAGTTCAATTGTTGCACGAGGATCAAGAGCAATTGGCTGGAACAGATTGGGCCCTCGCTTTTCTGCGCTTGGCGTTGGTGAAACTTTACTTTGTACACGTCTGAATTCTCCAGTCATTCAATGATGAAGAACTTCAGTAGAATTGGAAGTTTATTTTCAATTTTCAGCAAATGTCCAACGAAAAACAGTATCAACTTGAACCATCTTGAACCATTTTGAACCTCATTTTTCAGGTCCCGTGTTTTTCAACCCCCAGAACTCCCAACTCACTCCGAACTCAGCAGAAAAAGCGGCCAAGCCTTGACGCCAAGACTAGCCTCTAAGCGCCTTGTGGGGATCCATTGAATCCAGTGTGGTCCAATAAGACCCTCCAGGATGAGCTGTCATGATGTAGAAAACCTGGAGATCGAATAAAAACATATCATAAACCCATCCAAAAAAAAGGCGGTTGGTGGTTTCAAAGCTACCCCTCTGGAAAATGATGGGTGAAAGTCAGTTGGGATTTATCACATTCCCATGATATGGAAAAATAAAAAATATTCCAAACCAACCAGAAAGGTGGTGGTTTACTCCACAGTGGTCAATTTTTTAGTAAAACATGTGTGAAACATATCGTTGAGGCTAGTGGGATGGTTTTTCATGAGTACATCACGGTACATCCAAAAAAGGTCAAACCCAAAGTCAAAAAGTGGCCCTGCGGAACCATGACTCTCTGGAAAACAGAATTTCAATGGTCTCAACTGTTGTGGTTGATATAGTTGATATCATCTTCTGTCGATTGGGAAAATACCTATGTCAAAGAACAAACCATGACGAATCATCAAGTTGAGAGTAGGAAAACAAAGACGTATCAATTAATGTTAACCACGGAGCAATATAGAATATATAGTATAAACAAATTGTTAGGACTATAGTGATTAAACCTTATCCAGTCCAGTTGTATAAACCCTAGTTGATTGAGAATAGGGTACTGCTGTCATTTGCTACTAGAATGGTGGCCACCAATGATAAACAGCCCAGGGGCGAACTCAAATCCGGGTTGACATTAGGGGTCACTCCCGCAAAAGTGGTGACTAAGTATCAAGATCGGCTGCCACATGCTGACACTCTTTCTGACCCTAAAACTGATTCATCCGGAGTTGAGTGGTTAGTAGCTGCAACCTATCCCCAATACTACTTGGGATTTGAGGGGAATTGATAGTTTTAACAACACAGGGTTAGAAATTATACAACTAGACCATCCAAGTACTCATCAAAATACTGTTTTACCCTATAATTTTAGTAGTTCTCCCATCTTTTTGGGGTCTGAAAGAGTACTCTTTGCAGGCTTCAGGTTACATCAAGTTACATCAAGTTACATCAATCCCAATAGAATCCCCATGGTTCCCTGGCGAATTTGGTGCTCACTGGTGCTCACCGTGGCTTCTTGTGGAACACTTTGGCAATCTCACTACGGTCTTCGGAGGAAAAGACCCAGGAGACCAACTCGTTGAAGCTGATGCAACGGTCGCAGTTCCTGAAGAAGTAAGTAAGTAAGTAAAAGAAAAGGCACGGACTGGTTGGTATACCAATGGGAAAAACCTCGAAAAACCATGAAAAACCATCGAGAAAAAAAATAGTTGTAAATTTAAAACCATGGAACAAACACTGGAACATCATAAACAATCGGAGAAAAAAACATGGGAAACCAGAGATAAACACATAGGGAAAACATGGGAAAACATGGGAAAGCCATAAATCTGACTTTCTGACCATGACCATTCCGGTTTTGTTGCGGTAGTTCTGCATGCTTTTCCTGAAACCAATGCAGATATTGATCTATCATTTTCAGCTTGAAACCGTCCGTTTTCAGATAAACAACAAAACTGTGGCCATGCAGAACAACACGGAGACAAGGAGATAAGGAGACAGGGGCTGTCATGGTGAGAATTTCCAATCCGAACTACCAACCCCCAAGATATAATTTGCTCCAAGGTAGGTATTGGATATGATATAACATGATATAACCATGATACAACCTGTGTTGGACGAAATTTCAGAGAATCGCTGTACGGAGGGGAGAACAAAAATATCACGTGTCAAGGGATGACCATGGATATATCATGATATATAGAGAAATTGAGGATGTAAACAACACACACACCTGGGAAATATGAGCTCCAAGCTCCGACGGGCGGCTCTGGGCGGCTCTGGGCGATGGCTCCGACATCCCTAGAAAAAAACATGGCCCGTGATGCTGTTGTCTTTTTTTGTATCATCTCCCAAACTCATGATGGTTTCGGGAGTGTCTCTGATTCTTTAGTAAATAGCTTGTTGCTGACAATCATCATCAGCCAAGGGTCTTGTCCACTTTCTTGAAGATGGCTTCGATCTCGCGGTCCTTCATACTAGGCTTCCCAGCCTTCAGTAGGACCTTCACTTCGCTGATGTCCAGTTTGCCATCGGAATTCAAGTCAAATTCCTGCGGAATCGCACTGGAGGACGAGGAAGAGAGCTGGGCTTAAGGACTAGAAACATGCCGCGCCATTCGGCCTCCAAACCCAGAAGCTTTCAGCATGCACTTAAATACACCTTTCAAGGTTCAGCTTTGAGCAGCCATGTTTCAAGCCTCCATGTTTTGCAATCGACAATCTTTGTGCGATTCATGTAAATTTAGATCAAGATCAAACATTCTATCAATCTATCAATCTATCTATCTATCCATCTATCCATCCATCCATCCATCTATCTATCTATTGGCTTCTCTACATTTATGACGTTGAAACCGGCAAAAATTCTCCCATTCGGTCGCCTCGAAGCTTCGTCTCAACTGATCTGTACTGGGCTTGCTGAGCGCTGCCGCCAGCCGTTCCCGCCGCTTGCGCAACGCCAGGACCTCGGGTGTTTCGAAGCTGTCGTCCTTGGACGAGTCCTCGCTTGGGGCTTCGGCACGGAGCTGGTGCGTGTCCTTTTCCTGAGGCCAAGACCGCATGGCGGCCATGGGAAATCCCGTGAAAATGAAGGCTTTTTGATGGGAAAAAAAATGGAAAAAACCGGGGACAATCATGGAAATAATGGGAACAATCATCAATAGATGGAGAATTTTATGGAGTCTGTCTGAGAATGGTGGCATTCCCCCAAATAGCCAGAGACGATATAAATCACTATAGATTTGATGGGATATCCAATTTTGAGACAACCCCAAATGAGCGAGGCTTTGAAGTGAACAAGATTCCCCTATAGATTCACTAGGTTTGGGACAATTTTGGTGGGACTCTGTTGGGAAATTGACACCAAAACTACACCAGCCTAGTAGACCCTGTAGATTTTCGGATGCCACGGATTTCTGTGATTTTCCACTGAAAATCCAAAAACATCAAAAACACGCCTGGAACTATAGAGCATTCATTCCCTACCCTTTCTTTGATTTTTGGGATGTTTTCTGCATAACTTTGGCCCAAACACCAGCTATAATTCGGATTGTAATGCTGTATAACAATAGTTATACAGGAGTTATTAAAATCCAATTTATAACTGTTGTTTGGGCCATACCAGTGGGGTTGAGACCAAAATCGATCCCAGCAGCCAGCTTTGTGTGCTCTCCAAACCACCCGAGGACCGGCTCCGGCTTCACTTCTTCGCTATAGTCCATGATCCCCGGAAAGCCAGCCATGCTGGGAGTTTTTTGCTTCCCAGGGAGCAGCAAAAACGAGTTGCAGTTCTTGTGAAATGACTCAGGTAGATATCTGGGCAAATTGCAATAATTCACTAACCTGAAATAAGGCCATGTTGGGATGATTCCTCTTATTAACATGATTGCAGTGAGGTCGCAGTGAGGTCGTTATAATTTCCCCAGATATCTGGATGACGTAAAATAATTCACCAACCTGAAGATAGTTACCCCTATATAAACTATTCCAGCGACGTCGGAGGGTTCTGGCAAGTATAGCTTGTACATATCTACAATATAGCATTATAAACTCAAGTCTTTTGGTCTTGAATATCCCAAAAAACATCACCATTTTTAATCATTTTTAAACCATGGTTTGCAACCATCAAAAATCAGAAAAAATCACCATCAAAACATCATGTCGTCAGTAAATCACCAGTTGATAAAAAAGTGCTCACAGGTCATGGCTGGATCCAGAGAAGTCGGCCAGTTCCGTGGAGCTTTTGAGTGGAAAACTGGAGCCAGGGAGATTGTCGTTCAGAATTTCCAATAGCAAATCTGAAAGATATGCAGAGCCCAGAAATCGAATCCAGATTTTCTTTGGAAGGAAGGAAGCCCGCGATATCCAGATCCAACTGAAGTGATTTTCCATCTTGAAAAGCATCGCCCAAAGCGACAAAGCAACAAGCCTGGAAGATGAGATTACAATGCGGTCGACGCGTGGAACGAATGTTGTCTCCAACGAATCCTCAACTCATGCAGGATTCGATACTGCAGAAACTGTCCATCATCTGGTTGGTGGTATGTTGGTGGTATACCTACCTCTCTGAAAAATATGGAAGTCAGTTGGTATTATGACATTCCCATAATATATATGGAAAGTCCATCCAAATTCCATGGTTCCAGTCACCACCAACCAGTCATGTTTGGATATGAGTAGGTTGCAGTGTTCAAAAACCTCTATCATTCCATGGTAACAGCAGAGATTGCCATACGGATCATCCCCATGTCAGGTCGCAATGTTAAGCTATGTGGGCAAAACAGGTTGCCATTTTTACCACCCAGTGGACTGGGAATGGTAAGTAACCAATATACCACCTTAATCAAAATGCTGATGACTGGGGGATGGTAAACATGGTAAACGTGGCATTGTTTACCCACATGAGTCACCGGCAGATGAACACTGAATGGAACAATGGAACTTGAGGATGACAAAACCACGGATTCCTGGTTCCTACAAGGCTGTGTGTAAAATACGGTGATCTTTCGGTGATCAAATGTGGCTTGGGAAAGGGGTGAAAAGTCATCCAGGCCATGTTTGATTGTCAGAGGGTACACATGATTGTTTTCATATGTTTTCATCCTCCTTTTGGGGTTGTTCTTGAAATCTTCTTGTGGCCCCTGGTGAAACAGCCACCGGCAGAATTATAGAACAGACATGACTTGACAAAGAAATTAGTTATAGAACAGGCCAAAGTTTGGAACACTAACTTGAAAATGAGGATGACAAGAGTATCGGTCTATTTAGCATACTTATTTTGCCAGCCACATTTAGTTCTATAATTTTCATGCGACGGGTTTCTATCCGTACTTTGTGTTTGTATCTCTAGGTCTAGGTTTTGTTGTAGATATTCCCGTCGTTGATGTGCTTCAGTCTAACATGGTCCAAGAACACCACCCAACACAATTGGTTGGTCAAAACAAACACAGAAACCTCACAACATAGTAATTTTCCCAAATTAGCCATGTTGCCATATGTTTCCATATTGCCAACATCTTCACGCAACTACTGGCTCTAAACATTAGTGGATGGTGATTCTTCACTGTGCAAGTCTCTCCACCAGAGGCTCTGTCCTGCCGATTTAATGGGATTGAATGGTATTTAGTACCAAAAATGGGGTTGAACCAAGAAGAAAGGGAATATACTGGGCATCTAATGGGAATATAACGGCAATTGAACCAACTTACACTGGTGAATGAGGTACTATATACTCATCCACGGGTAGCTAAGTTGGTTTATAAGCAGCATGAGTAGGCTTCATGGTAGATGTATCCATGATTCATATTGATTCATGGGGTTTATAAACCAACAAACGTCACTGGGGGGCACCACATTGTACCCCCATGCCTGGGTATACTCCATTTCTGAAGAAACTCATAGACGTTCTTTACGGGGTTTCCCTCTGGTAATTCAACATAGCTATGGAAAATAACCATTTTAATAGGTAAATTATCTATTTCTAATGTTCAATAGTTATGTGAAAAATTACCTGAAGGTAACCATCACCATCAAAAAACACGATGTTTGTTAAATCAGTTAATTTGTTGTGCCAGTTTCCTTAGTAAATCAGCTACCAAACAATGCCTGGAAAAAAAGCGGCATGGTTTTGTGACACGACATCCTCAGGACATCCGCATGACATCCCATTGATATTTGTGGGTCAAAACCAGGGCACCCTTAATGGATGGATTGTTATTCCCCAAATATAGCTGGTTCATGGATGGCTAATGAACGGTTAATGGATGGTGAATTTCCCCAACTATGAGAACATCATGACCATCATAAGTTTTTTTGAGAAACCACTTTTGGACGATGACGCCGACTCATGGCATCATCTGCTTCAAAGGGGCCGTAGGTTCCGGGTCTACGCCCCCGGGGAGCGACCAACTTTCCTGAGTTTCTAGTAGGTGGTGATGGAGAAAAATGGTGACATAGTTGTGCAAAAACATGGAACAACATCATCTGGTTGGTGGTTGAGCCTACCCCTCTGAAAAATATGAAAGTCAGTTGGGATTATTATTCCCAATATATGGAAAAATAAAATTCATGTGCCAAACCACCAAACAGTCATATTTAATGGGTAAATCACCTAGAAGCGGAGGTTTTAATTTCAAGAATTGTCTATAAATGGATGTGTTGATGGGACAATTATCTATAAATGGATGTGGGCCATAAATAGTAGTCTTAATGTCAAAATTATCTCACCGGCGGACATGTATAAAGTGCTATAGCCAAGTTACACTGTACCAGCCATCTAACATAGTGACATAATGATTGTCATAGTTGATTTGTTATGGCTAAATAATAATCATCTGTATATATATATATATGTAAATGGGAACTTGTCCATATGGCTATGCAAAACCCTACCCCAAAAAATGGTTTGGATTCATTTTCATCCCGCTGAACAAGAATAGGTAGTGGTTTTGACCCACCACCATATAGCTATTAGATGATTAGATTAGATTAGCTATTAGAAGAATAGCTTTTAAATGGTTTTAAATATAGGTCTTATAAAACTACTATGTTTGATTAGATGATTAGAAGGTAATACTGGAAGCTCGGGAGAAGGTCAGCTATGCGAAGAGGTACACAGTCAGATGTCAGAAGTTCTTTTTCAGCCACGTGTGTTCATGTTTCGGTGATCTGGAGATCTTAGGAAATAGATGTTCTGTAGGCAATTTTGAAGATGAACTGCCTGAAGAATGCAGCTGTAAGAAATGCTAATAGCATGGACAAACTATGACCAAATAGCTACTGTATGACATGTGAGAAATAGCTTCGAACATTAATATCCTTGATCCCCAGAGTAGGAATCAAAACGTGTGATAGTCCCCTGCTGAACAGCTGATAATTGTCGATGCTATTAACCAATGTTATCAGCTATATCAACCACTAATGTTAATAGTATACCGTATACCAATCATTTAAATGTTAATCAACATTGAATGTCATTTGTTTTGACCCTTTGCCAAATAGAATCAATACTATATGATCTTCCAATGGGAAACACAGTGTGCTTCAACTCACAAAAACTGTGCTTGAATATGCTAAGATGTGCCAAACAGTAGCTGCTGCATCGGTTCACCCCATCTCGATGGTCCAAATCAGCAGCCCCAACCACCACCCGGGCCCCAAGTGCCTGTTGTCTCAGGAAGCGGCTTGAACCACCACCAGTGCTGATAAAGCCTTGATGGTAAGATGCGGACTTGCACCTCCGAAAAATCAAGTCCGTGGCTGGACGGGAAATTCCCGAACGAAATGAATGGATGAAATATATGGATGTCTCATTGGGAAAAACATCTATAAATAGGTGATGTTCCATGGCCATGTTTAATTATCGAAGGGTATGATTAGGTACTTGGATGTGCATCCAAGTAGTAAGTGACTAGTAAACATGTCACAATCCAGTTAGATTAGTAGGATATAGCCCAAGTATATATGGGCAAAGAGAACCACTTGCAAACTGGAATGCATACTCAAGTAGTGTATCTTTTTTTTTGCGGTGTCAAATGGTTTCAACCCATGCCTGAAGAGATTGAAGAAACATATAAGTCAGTTGGGATCATCATATCAAATATACCCTCTGGTAAACGTTTACATAACTATGGAAAATAACTATTTTTAATAGGAAAATCCACTATAAATGGTCATGTTCAATAGCTATGTTAAATTACCAGAGGGTAAAAGGTTTGAAGATTCAAATTGAATAAAAGAGACTTCAAACATCTTCAAACCATGAACGCACAAACCAGGCATATCATCCACCCCTGTTATCATATATCTGCTAACTCTCTATCATGCACAAATCCAAAACTATCTGATCCTGAATTTCTACAGCAAGGACCTATGAAGATTCTCGGAAAACAAACATGTAACATCTCAGTATTTACAGTAGAATCTAGAAAAATAAGCCAGAATTGGGAACGCATTCAATGAACCCTTGGATGATTTAGTATGTCCATCTCATGAATCAGTTCTCAAGGGCGTATACTCTGCAAATAGGGTAACGCCAAATCCACCGGCAATGAACTAATCATGTTCCAACATCTTCCGTATACCCTCTGGTAAACTAACATAACTATGGAAAATCACCATGTTTAATGGGAAAATCAACTATAAATGACCATTTTCAATAGCTATGTTAGTCATTACCAGAGGGTAATTTGCTATCGTTTGGGCAACTTGCTTTTTGTATATTGCCATCCCATTCCATCACCATAAAAAAAAATGTGCCGCTGATAAGCTTCCTATTCCCATGATCCGTCAAATCCCAGTCAAAATCATTATAACTATTGGTTTTACCAATGGTACTACCATTAAATTTCAAAATTACAATGACATGCCCATTCAAACGCATTAAAATACCAATAAATGCACATGAAATCACCAATAAATGGCCATTACTTCACATGCATCCCATGAAAAATCCATGAATTCACCATAAAATCAGATGAAAATCCCATGAACTGTCCATCACAGCCTCAGCTGGTGTCTGTAACCAATCCAAGGTCTCAAAGAGGGGCCAAGGCCACTGCAGCAACCTGCAGCTGGCCGTTGAGCATAGCGGGATTGGAGGGATTCTATGGTGATTTTCATGGGATGTTCATGTGATTCCAGTGGATTCAGAAAACATATGGGTGATCCTAATGTGCATTTTTAGTGGTGATCCTAATGGATGTTTTTGGGGCACTTTATGGGATTTAATGAGATTTTAATGAGCATTTCACGGCAAATTTCTCTGGGATTCAACTGGTATATATATATATGATATATATATATTATATATATATATATATAATTAATTGGGATATATGTATAATGATGATTTTGGCTGGGTCTTAATTGGTGATGGGGTTTTAATTGGTGCCCCCGAACTAAAGCCCGGAAAGCTCCATGAAACGAAGCCTGCTTTCGCCTGCTTTCGCCAAGAAACTCCGTGAAACTCTCCATGGGACTTCTGCAACTTCGAACGTCGCTTTGGGCAATTCGAATAAAGTCCTAGCAAAAAACAAATGTCGGGACTGGCGAGATGCAGCGATCGCATCTAGTGATACCAAGTCTCAAACAAAGTTCAAGAACATGTATTTGTAAATATGGCAAACCCTTTATAATAATAAACAATAACTTAATAACACATATTAATAAACCACAATAAACCTACCATTTGGGGATGATTTGTGCCGCCCATTGGTTATATCGGGGTTCTTTTATGGCATTGGCTTTACCCCCATGAGCCAACGACGCCTCCACCGGCAATGGCATCGCCATACTCCTTGCGTTGCGTCCATCTTCACAACCGGAAAAACAAACAACGAAATCCCTTCACTCTGCCCAAAAAAACCTTCAAATCTATCATTCAGCTCACTCCCAAATCGTCAAATCCATGTCAACTTGCTTTCCCCCTGAAAAATCATGGGTTCCCCCTTGAAAATTCACAAATTGTCGTCCATCCTTCTTAAAAGGTCCTGGCACCATCCGCGACCATCAGGGTGCCCAAAATGGTGGGTGCCCAGCAGCCCATGGGCCGTTGCATGGCCAGCTGTAGCCATCGCTTGTACTGCGACATGTCAGGACCCAGGTAGGAGGATACCTGCGGGACTCAGTTGGAATGGGAAATACCGTGGCTGGCAGTGGAAAAAAATATTAAAAAATGGGGGAAACCATACGAAAAACATGGAAAAAAACACTGGTTAGACTCGTTTGTGAACACGAGTTATAAATTGGTATATGGCCAGTTCTAAGATACACCTTAAGTATCATTGTGTATATAGTATTATATAGTTTGGTGGGTTACGAGTTGCTCACCACATGACATATCCAAGTATCGGCCATCTTGTCAGGACTGTCACGATCCATTGATTTTAAGCTTTTCTTTTGGGGGCGGTTGTATACTGAAAATTGCCAGTCAATGGATTGGTTTAAGGGAAAACTTACAGGAAAACCCCATATTTAGTGGGAAAATCTTTGGTTTCCCGTAGATTTTCCCTTAAACCAATCCATTGAGCCAGACATCACTGTTTAAAATACGAAACGACAAAGACATGAGGAAATGAATAGCTAATATGGAATAATATGGATCATGCTCATGCTAAATCATACATTCCAAGCCTGGTTTTCTGTGGGGCAAAGAAACTATTCTCATGTGTGTTCCGGTGTTTTCCCTAATCTAAATCACTAATTATATCAACAGCAAAAATTATCGGGCTTGTTTGTTTGAGGCTGCTATAACTTGTCGGACCTTGGATGAGGTTTATCATCAGGCTGTGATGGAAAGCTGGCCAACCAATGTCAGCTAAGTGCTCTCTCCAATATATGTATATCTAATAATATATTATATAAATTTATATAATGTATAGTTTACCTCGATTATCCGCTTGTACCCACTAAAAAAGTGTTTTACTCAACAACACGCAAGTATACGGTTGCCATTTTTTTGGTTTATAACGAAGAATCAAGCGATAGCCACCCTGGGTCATCAGGGACACCCTGGGCCTCCTCCTCCAGACTTTGGGGCCGCAAGACTTTGGCAAGATCTCTCCTGGACATGAGGCCAGGAGGCTAGCCGCTAGACACTGCTTCTGGCAGAACACTGCAATCTTTGCCATGGTATATACGATAATGATATGATATGATATGATAGGATATGATAGGATACGTGTAAATACATATGTTACATATATATATAATATATATATATATATATCAATTATATAAACATGATAAACGTGACATTTGCCATAAACATTGAACATTCGCGGCTCAAACACACCAAGAATGCCTCTGCCGTAAAGAAATCCAATTACATTCGTCCAGTGGGAAACCAAGGCCCCAAGGCCCCTAGTGAGTTCCAAAGGGAGGATCCCTTTTTCATCCTTTTTCTGGTCATTCCATCAAGGGGGTAGCCCCAAAATCACCGTCTTTCAATCCCACATCTGGAGATTTCAGGTCACTAATGACCTTAGCAGCTTTCCATGTCCAGATGGTTAGATTATGTTAGATTCATGCGAAACCCAAAGTGTGATGGTCCTGGACCCTCCAAGTACCCATATGTTTTTCGTTGTTTTCCATCATTTCGGCTGTGTCTTTAAGTTTGGGTGATTTTGGATGCCAAAAAAGTCTGGCAGAACCATCCAAAAATCAAAAATCCCTCCTGACTCTCAACTCGTCGTTCTCTGCCAGGAATTTGCTCCCGGTGATCAGCGTCGCCAGGGAGGCCAGAATGGCGAAGATCGGCCAGCCGCTGTTGAGGATGTCCTTCTTCGGCCAGCTTTCGTAGGAGATATGGGTCTGAAAATGGGGCACCTACTTCCAAAGGATTCTCATCATGTTTCACATGTCAATATGCTTGGTGGTTTTAACCATCTTGAAAAATATGAAAGTCAATGGGAAGAATTATCCCATATATATTACTGTATGGAAAATAATAAATGATTGAAACCACCGATCAGTAACATCTAATCATAGATGATCTTATTAATGGTTGGTTAGTTGTCGTCTGTATCTAATGGTCTATAATGATGGTTCTAGTTCTACATACTGGTTATAACCTTTGGCTTCGACATTTCCATATACCAGCTGGGGTTTGCGGCTCAAGAGTCATACCAAGTGATGACATCTTCCACGAAGAGCAAGGAATCGATCTTGCCCCTCAGAACATGCCACCAAACACCAACAAGGATGAAGAGATACCCTCTGGTAATTTAACATAGCTATGGAAAATCACCATTTTTAATGGGTAAATCCACTATAAATGGCAATTTTCAATAGCTTTTTGTATGTTTGCCAGAGGGTACGTCCTCCTGTGTACTAAACAAACCATAACAAACCACCTGTCCACAGAAGTCACAGACGAGTCGATTTTCCAACAGCTCGAGATTTTCCGATTTTCCAGCAGGTTTCTGTGGTCTTCATGGCATTCATCTCAACAGAAAAATGTTCAGATCTCTGTTGGAACAGTCCATGGCTACCCATTTTTCTACCCTGAATGGTCTGTCGCTGGAAACACTGGGGATCCAGAAATTGAAGATACACCTCCTAGCCACTTCGCAGCCCCCAATCCTTGGACCTTCACAGCGAGTGACAAAGTGTCCCACAGACTGTAGGTCACCAGATTTCGGGTTGCCTCTTCAGCATCTGCAGACCCACTGGATGAGCCCCAAAATCTCACCTCGCACCCCAACAACCTTTTTAGTTTTTCAGAACGCTTAAAATCAGGAAGCTTCTAAAAATTACAAAACAGAAGTAACAGAAGTAGGCTGATCCCATTTTTCTTACACTGAATCATAGTCAAAGCAGGCAACGTGTTCATAGTCAGAACAGGATCGGTTGGTGGATGCGTTCCCAAGATCCATCCTCTGGGGATGTTCCCCAGACCAACATGCTTGGCTCAAACATGGAAAACATGGAAAAAAACGTGTGAAAAAACACAAAATCTCGTGACCTTTGCCAGGTTGGATTCCTGTACAGTGATACACAAAATTCTTTAAGGGGTCGCATGTTGGCCTTTGTTCCACCAGCAACATGCCACAGCCAGTCCCCTGGATGATCGGCCAACACGAAACCATCAAATTCATCAAACCATCCAGTTGGATGTCCTGTCCAAGTCTATCCAACCGTTTATGAAGGTTTAATAAGGATAACTTGGATGGTTTACAGGACATCAACTGCATGATGGTTTAATAAGGTATGCAATTCTTTGAAACCCCCAAACTGTATGGCATACAAGGGATTACAAGGGTCAATGGCGCAGCATCTGGGAGTCATACCCAGATGAGACAAGCAACCAAACAAGGGGAGGATGTTCACCATCAATGATGTCTACAGGCAGAATCAACCCAAAATTGAAGAATAGTGAAGATATCATGAAAAAGCATCAAATATCATCAAAGGATGTGGTTGAAATATGTTGAAATCCATCCCTTCGGCTGGCGTTTGACCCCCTTTTTGGGGGATCTTGCTCCTACGATCGCAAATGACAACAAACGGAACCATCAACCAAATATCATTGAACTGTTTTTTGACCATATCCCGCATATCCGCAATTTTAAATATGATTAATTCATGTTAAAACATGATGAATCACGTGATTCAGCATGTTGAATCATGTTAAATCATCATGCTTCGCAGGTAAAACAACATGGTTTTTCCCATGGTAAAACGTTCCCCCAAAGATTTTCCAGCTCCACCTGGGGTTTCTCCGGGCTCAACAGTGTCTGTAGTATCTCCTTGACCAACGGTTACATCGTGAGAGACCGCTAAATTGGATGAACTCAGGCTGAATTCCTAACGCATAGGATCCATGTATGGTATATATGCTAACATTTGGGGTATATTGATGGTAAATGCTACCAAATATAGCATACATGGATCCTATGGGTAAGTTTTCACTGATGAACCAGGATGGACATATCTCCGGATGAACCAAGAAAAAACAAAATGTGTGTTTTCTGAAAGTAGATATTCAGACAAAACCAGGTCAACTTGTGTATTTTAGTGAAGGATCCATCCAACATGATCTGACCTATGGTCCGATGATATGGAAGGATTTTTACTCCACATCCAGGGTCCGAGACATTTTTGTTGGGACCTAGACCCTCGTTGTTTCTACTCCCAAAAATGAGGTGTTACTAACTGTTACTATGTTTTACATGCTTTTAGTACTTTCACCATTTTTTTCTTAAGTTCTTGGGAGATTGTTTGTTCAAAACCCTTGATAAGATGGTAATAGATCAAGGAGTGGTTCCTGTCATCACCAGATCACCGAACCCTCCAGGTCCTTCGATGCCGTCAACAACACAGCGCTTCGCAATGTTACCTGGAGGAAGGATCATTTGTTTGCTGAGACCATCTACAAGGTGGTGCCCCATAGTTAGCTAAGTTGGTCTATAACTCCAATAACTATGGTTTATGGTAGATATATCTATAGTTAATGGGGTTTATAAACCAACTTATAACTGCGGGGCACCACATTGTAGATGTAATCATTAACATCGGATGGATCTTGGAAAGGGTCAATATCCAACTGCGAAACAATATATGAAACGTCCATTCAAGTAAATTTAGTCATGTTTACCTTCTGATAAACTACCATTGCTATGGATAATCACTGTACATTATCTATAACCCATAGGATCCATGTATGTTATATATGATAACATTTACCATCAATATATCCCCTTTATGTTAGCATATATACCAGCACCATGGATCCTATGGGTAAAGGATCCATTTTCCAGTTCGCAAAGTGTTAGTGAAACCTGGAGAGTAACTCCATGACATCCCGCCTCACCGATGGGACACTGTGCACATCGCAGGCTGTAACAAGGGATTGATCCTTCACCAGAAAAGTAGTTGCTCCTCACGCAGGCGTTGCAAAGGCGAGAAAGTTTTGGGCTAGAAATGTTGTTTTTACCCCAGCTATATGCAACTATATGCAACTGTTATATCCTTTTTTTCCAGAAATGGTGGGTACAAATATGATTCAAACATGTACCAAATACCATCCTCCAATGGGGTAAATCACTTGTGGATTTAGCTCATGGGCTGGAGCAACCCTGCATGCCTTTTGTCTTGTTGCCCAACATATCCTCGAGCTGCTTCGAGCGAAAAATATATATATATGTGTTTTTTTTCTGAATCTGCCCGGTTTTTGTTGCTTGAATCACCACCCTACACTGTATACATAATATCCAACAGAATCCATGTTTCTGAATCTGTAACAGATCCCTACACTATACATAATCCAATAATCCCTTCTCAACTCATAGGGTGCACATTTCAGGTTGCTGGTTTTTTACCATCCCTACAGATCCCAGAAATTTGGATCATCCTGTGGACATATTACGGTGGAACTGCACCAAGTATGGCTGTAATGAACTGGTTGGGATTATATAATAATAGTGGTTATAATATGTTATAATCACCAATCATAGTGGTTATATATGGGTTATATGATGGGATAAATGATCATCTGCTTGGTGGTTGAGCCACCCCTCTGAAAAATGATGGGTGAAAGTCAGTTGGGATTTATCACATTCCCAATATTCATGGAAAAATAAAAGCCATGTTCCAAACCACCAACTCGAACTTGGAACCCCCAAACTCCAATCGCTTGCTCGCTCATGCCGAAGGCATGTTATTGATAAGAAAAAAACATCAATCTACCGAGCTGAATCACACGCCCAGGGCGGCACTCCTAAGAAGACCAAGCACTCATGGTTTCAGAACATCATTTTGACATGTTGTTCCATCTGGTTGGTGGTTTCAACCCCTCTGAAAAATATGAAAGTCAGTTGGGATGATTGTCCCATATATTCTGGAAAATAAAAAATGTTTGAAACCACCAACCAGCCATTTATGATCCCATTCAATCCCCATTTTTCTTGGTGCCAGATGTCGCTAATTTTCCCACTCCAAACCTGGTCATGGCTGCATGTTCGGTGAGGGCCCAGCCGGCGCTTAAGGAGGGCCGCAGCAAGGCTTGTCGCGATTCCCGGACATCTAAAGGCCAGGCCTGGCAAAAAGAGGCCGAATTTTCTGTGTCACCAGGATGCTTCGATGATATTTACTACATGTTACTACCACCTACTGTGGATGGGCCAGCGAAATCCTGCACCACTTGAAAAATGTTGAAAACGGTGGTAAGTTTATATAGTTTATCCCATTATTGGGTTGAAAAACCATCCTTTTTGGTGCAGCATTTCACAACCATCCACCGTCTGTTGACCGGTTTCCCGTCGTATCCTCCGAGGCCTTTGGATCGGGAAACCGATCAACGAAAACAATTGTTTGTTTCCAGTAAGAAAAGACAATGAACATGGAAATCAGATTGGGAAAATGATTATATATGCACAACAATAAAATTAAAAAACAAACAATGAAAAAAAAAAATGGGTTAGGGTTTGGTATTTCATACATATATATATATATACAAATGACATGAGAATCTGCACAAGAAACATGGTGAATTTCATCAACACTCAATATGTTGGGTGCATCCGAAAATGACAGGTAGTAATTACCTATGATCATAGTCTAAATCATGATTTTCTCTTATTTTTCCATGCTAAGGGTCATCATTTCATATCTGGTTGGTGGTTGACCTACCCCTCTGATAAATATGAGTCAGTTGGGAAGGATGACATCCCATATATAAAATGGAACATAACATTTCCCATATATCTGGTTGGTGGTTTCAAACATCCCATATATCTGGTTGGCTATGTTTGAAACCCATGTTTGAAACCACCAACCAGCTACCCATAGGATCCATGTATACTATATATGGTAACATTTGCCATCAATATACCCCAAGCCAAATGTTGGCATACCATTTTCCCAAGGATTTGCCTTCCCCTGTGGCCTCATCGGCCAGGATTCGGATGTGTTGCTGCAAATTCTCCCGCAGGTCTTCCCAGCGGCGCATGCGGCTGGTCATGGGGCAATAAAAACCTCCGGGCGGTTGTCATCGGGGGGATCACTGGCCTGGCCCGGCCTGGTGAACATAGAAAAAGCTATTGAAAATGGCCATAGACATTATGACATCGTGAATTTTCCCATGAAAAATGATGATTTTCCATAGTTATGTTAGTTTACCAGAGGGTAGCTATGGTGAAAATGAGGTGAAATATTTGGGGGTTCAATGGAAATGGTCAGCCGCAAATGATGTACCCTCCTTTTTGGAGTTTAGATGTGCAAAACCCAGAGCATGAATGTAATAGGATGGGTACCCAGCATGTGGAAAATCTTGCTTTCTGGTTTCAAATTGTATCATTTTCCGAAGCAGAAACCAAGGTTTTCCACTCATCCCATCCCAAATTTTGGTCAGTTTTCCACCAAATTTTGGTCCCAGAAAATGATGGGATCCGAAAGTGGGGCCCCCAAACGATAGCTCTAAGTTGGTTAATATCTCCAATTTTTCTATTGTTTATGGTATAGCTATAGTTATATAATGGATGTTAATGGATGTTAATGGATGTTAATGGATGTTAATGGGGTTTATAAACCAACTTATAACTGGGGGGCACCACATTGTAGATGGAATCCAAAAGACTTAAGGAACTGCATTGCAGCCAATCTGTTCGCGTCGCAGGCAGCGACATACATGGCAGCCCTCTGTTCAATGTGGCTATCGGCGAAAGCTGAACGACTTCAGATTTGGATGATTTGGGTATGGCCCATTTTTTTTTGCACCTCCATCTGACAACAATAATTCTCAACTTTGCGCGTCCATCGGAAACCCATTTTTCGAGGCATGATCATTTCAAGTAATTTTGACCCATGCATGTCGTGAAAAGATATGAAAAGCAGAGCCAGATGGCTGATTTGCAGAGATCGTCAGATCCGCCAGAAAAGTTGGGCTTGGTATCCGAATTGTCATCATAGCCAATATAGCCAATATTTCATCAATATCCCAATGCTTGGATTGCATCCCACCTATTGTTGGTTGATTTCCACCTGATATCAAAAACTATAGGTCGTGTATAGTAGAACTGAAGACTATATCACTGTTTCGATGCAAGATGATCACCCGAAGCAAGCCTTTCTTCTGCAGTCGTGCCATGACAATCTTTGGTCATGGGATGCAGCAGTAGGCAGCCGGCCTGTTGATTTCTCAACTTCTTTGAAGTTTCTGGTCGAAAATCCTTGGACCCTGTCAACCTCGAGGGCATGTGGTTTACTGATAGCTGCAAAGTTGCGATGCTTACATAGATATTGTATCGTCATACGCATTGTATCTACTATACCTGTATGTATCTAAATAAGAGAGGGAGAGAGGACAGTTTGAATGTCATTGATGCTGGGTGCATGTTGGCAAGGGCCCACATGGATTTTCCCATGTGTAATCAAACGTGGCTTGCTGGAAAATCCTCCATTTGGCTCGGTGATTTTCCTAGCGATTGAATCTCCATGAAGGGGTTTTCCCAGCTAGCCACTGTTGATTACCGTAGGGTATCAGAACTAGTATGTGTAACTATAGTATAGGCAGAAACCACGTGGCACGCCATCAGGACACACCATCGAAGGCGTAGCGTCGATCATAGAACCTTGGAAAATTTCAGCCAAGGTGAACCCATCCTTTACCGGAACTTGCAGGATCAGCCAGTGTGATCCGCCAAATATCAAGCATCGTTAGGTGAGCACAATGGCCATGACGGTCATGACAGCTGGAAAGGTCGGGGGGTCCCCGAAGCCCAAGCTGATCAAACGGGGCAACCTCAACTGGATCTGGCGAAATCGTCGCCATTGAAATAGCTCAAATTGAGTGAGCCCGAAGGCCCGAAGAGTATACTGATGTAATTACCCATAGGATCCATGTATGCTATATATGGTAACATTTACCGCCATCAATATACCCCAACTTTTAGCATATATACCATACATGGATCCTATGGGTTATACTGTATTGACAAGTGATTCCCTCAAATCTTAACATGCCACTCTATTCTTCCCATCATTCACCATGCTTGGCTAGGCCATGTCAGCCATGTCCCTCGGCTGTGTCCCAAAGAATGCCCCAAAATTATGCCGTGGAAAGCCAGGCTGTCTGAACAAACAAAAAACATGTTGAGCTTGAGGGGGAAATTTTGATCTGAGATCTTTGATCGATCCAGATCTTGGTGATGTTTTGAAGGTCCCTGCCGCTGCGAAAAGAAACATCCAACATAGCTCCTGTGCAGAGTCCCTTTCATCAGGGTCGTCGACACCCCATTGCTCGTCGCTCTCTGGGCTCTCTGCATCCGCTCGGCCACCTGAATTCTCGTAACAAATGGCATGCTTTGTTGAAACACAAATGGATTTGTCTGAAAAAAATTGGGGAACACCACAAATCCGATCAAATCCGATGGTTGATGGGCATTTTCCTTCTTAAAGATGCCATTTGGGAGGTATATACAATTTCTAGACACACCAGGAAACCAATGGAGTTTGAATCCAATGGAAATGGGTTGAACTGGTGGATTTAACATGATTTAATGTCAAGTTAGGATTAATAAACCCCGCGGTATTAATCAACCCCCTCTGCCAAAAAAAGAATGTCATTTAAAAACTGGTGGTCCCCCAGGATTAATAAACCGTTTGGCTGGGACATGATTAATCAACACCCTGTGCTGAAATCCTTTTTTTTCCAACAATTTTTATTTCCAATTCTATTAATTTCCAATTGTTTTTCACCTTTTTTTATCATCATTGTTATACTTAAGGTTTAAGTTGATCATTGAAAATTTCAAAAAACAACTATTCCCCAAATGATCGATTTCTAATTAAATTCTTTATAAAAATCATCAGTTTGGATAGCTCCCAAAG
>Ga0126342_10006390_pt1:0-15000 | contig 20879 bp, 18 predicted proteins | sample Cyp1metagenome_FD_92528 | JGI IMG/M metagenome (GOLD analysis project Ga0126342, IMG submission 92528) | Coral microbial communities from Lord Howe Island, Old Settlement Bay, Australia - Cyphastrea 1 metagenome | ecosystem: Host-associated > Invertebrates > Cnidaria > Coral ...
GACAACACCACAGACAAACACAACAGAAGCGCACAGCAGACCTGTTTTGAACATCTTGAGCCAAACAAGTCACGTGTTTGGCGGTTGACCTGGAAGGAAGGATGTCTATACATATGAAAGTACAGGTCATGTTTAACTCTAAATTTTCAAGTGACATGGTGGACGCATTGAAACCAGAAGCCTCCCCATGGGATAATGCTCGTAGCAGAAAACACGGTGGCCGTTTTGAGACATCTGCAACCCGATGGCGGGGAGCGAGCTTTCGTCAAAAAAGAACGGCGGGCCGGTTTTGACGGATTTTGGCGAGAGCGGAGGCGATGGAAGATTTCCGTTTTTGGAGCCACCCCCATTGGCAACGAAACCGACTTCATCCTCCTCCCCTGCTTCATCCACGTGTTCCTCTCTGGTTTTTGCCAAGTCATTCTTCAGCAAAATTTTGGCAAATCCTGCAATTATGTGGCACATGGCTGTCATGACACCTATTAACACCGTTATCCAAACACGGCAGAACGAGAAAAAACTCGTTGATGTAGAGACGAGTTTTCGAGCAAGCGGTGCCTAGTACAGGCAACAAGAAATGAACGCTTATTCAAAAACACACCGCGTTTTCATGCGTTTTCTGCCCAAGATTCGAGGTCCGAGTCATCGCATGAATTGTTGAACAGCCTGTAGGAAAATAGCAGTTCACCTCTTGCTGGCCCCGACGAGCTGTCTCGTCCAAGGTCTCCCTGGTCAACTCCAGGTTCGTCTCTTCAGACGGTCGAAAACCTGCTCGTGGCTTATTTTGGGCACTCCAAAGTTGCAATAGCAATCACGATGGGAAAAAGGGTTTCCCTGGTCACCCCAGGGTTGCCCCTCCAGTCGGGAGAGGCCCTGCCGTGCCCTGCAGGTGCCTAGCCTCCGATTCTCCTAAGCTGCGCTTAGCGTACCTGTGACATCCTGTGACCAAAAGTACGGAGGTGAAGAAGAGAAACTATAGACATTCCTGCTCGTCTGGGGTCTCTCTTGCCGTTGGCAAATTCATCCCTTCAGACGAGAAAACACCTGCTCACATCTTACTTTGGGCACTCCAAAACTTCATGGAAGGCACCTAGAAAAAGAGACACTGCATGGTCTGGTCCGTCCCAAGCTTCCCTGGGTATCCCAAGTTTGGTCATCCAGACGATATAAAAATTCCGGTGCTTTCCTGTGGAAACTCTTGGCTACACCCAATCGCCTATGAACGTGGGCACGTAATGGAAGATTGACTTCTGCCTTGCCCCAGACAAATTATCTCGTCCAGGGTCTCCCTAGTCATCCCCAAGGTCATCTCTTCAGACGATCTAAACCCTCCTCATGGCAACTTTGGGCACTCCAAAGCTGCATGGAAAGCGCCTAGGAGAAATAGTCTGGCCTGTCTCAGGCCTCCTTGGCGACCTCAATTTTGCCCATTTATATGCCGTAAACTTCCGGCGCCTTGAACAGTCCAGAGCTGCACTCAATCATCTGCAACACATGAACAGGGTACGGAGAAAAAGAAATTGGAACTCTCGCTTGACCCTGACATCCCTGGTGCCCCCAGGTGCGCCATTCCAGACGGAGAAAAACATCTTGGCAATTCCTTCTGAATAAGTTCCAAAGGGAATTGTGCCACATCTGGCAGCAAATACCTGGTGACAATACGCGCGCAGTCAGACAGCTGCTGGTAAAATCAAACGCGTCCGGACCGCTATGTCCGCAAACTGCGGAACTCCTCCCTCTGAGGCGGTAGATCCGGAGGAGAGGGACCGGACTGACTTGCATCATGGTCTTGGTGACAAACGGAAGCATCACTTTTAATTGCCTGCCAGCAACAAAAGATCCCGCACCTAAGGCGGAAAGGATGTTGCACAGATGGTTTTTCGCAGAAAACACGTATAGAACAAGAACGAGTGTCGGGCACAGCTGGATCGTATCACCCTCGGTTCGGTCGTGGGGATAGCCGTTTGCAATGCGAGTTGCAAACATGACGCCGCCCACGCTCGGCTGAAACCGCCGCATCCCTTCAGAACCTAAATGTTTCGCCAAAACTGGGTGGTATGTGCCGCAACCCTTGCAGAAATGCTGAGTGGAGTTGTTGAACGCAAAGAAGAAACAGGATTCAGAAGTCTACGCTGACAGAAGTTCCAACCAATAGATTCAAACGCATGAAACGGGGAAACGTGGAACAAGCAACTGTGCTACCAAGAACAATTAAATCCACGTGTTGCTCTGGGCGCCAGCACGAGACACAGCTGTGAGAGTTCCCGCCCACACAGAAGCCGGCCCATTGGTCGCAGGCATCGGGATAAGGACGAAAACACCGTGTGCTGCAATGTTTCCAAGTGGCGCGCACAATCAAGGCGCGTAGTTTTGAAGCACCAGAATGGATTTTCTGTACCAGGCAGGGCCCAGGGAGCAAGACCAAACAGAAGCACCTGAAGATAGCCAATAGCTGCAGAAGTTGGAAAGGACGGTACCCGAAGGGGGTTTGAATGTCGCACCGGGAGGAACCTGGAATTTGCAGCATTAAAAGCGACGCATGGAAATTGAGTGACGCTATGCTGGCACGGATGGATGAAACGACTGTCAAGAGTAAGAAAATCAGCACCGGCGGGAAAAATTCACAACAACACTGTTCCGCGTTCAAGGTACACAATGAGATCTAAACCAAATGGGAAAGGCAAAGCAACAACATGTGCGAAAAGAAATGTTGCCAGGCATGGGATTGCAAAGTTAAAGCAGCGCAGCTTTGAGCCAAATGCGACGTAGGCAACGAAAAAAAAAAATGTAGAACGCGGAAAAAGGAAGCAACTTTGCAGTCAGCAGCCAGGAGACAGACGAAGACATTCGCCCATGCACCCTGCGCGTGCTCATCCGAGGGAGAGAGAGAACTTGGTTGGCCAATGAACCGCGAGGATGCGTCCTACAAAGCCTCATCGCTTAGCCTTGAAAAAGGCTAAGTTGAGGTGGCAGGGATGGGTGAAGCAGCAATCACCGGAGAGGATGGCACACTGGGTGAATCTGAACCGAAGGTCGCACCAACATAATGTCTGTGCGCCACACGTTGCCACAGCACCGGAATTGACAGCTTGATCCATTTGATGCATCCCGGTTTGTGTTCATACGGGCGCGGCGTCGTATACTTTTGCGCGTCACTTAGCGCCCACGCGGAAGCTTCCTGGTATGGGATGGCATTGAGGTAATTGATGCACTGCTTGTCGACATTTGCTGGCAAGGTAGGCGAGTTTGCCAATTTTCCGCACGGTTGCCACTCTCCGTTCGCACCCCGGAGCCTTACATTCGCAATCCTTTCTCGTTTGCGGGTGTTCTCACCACGGATCTCCCAAGTTTTGGCACCATCTACAATAAGACTGCACCAGGGTTCCCAAACTAAAAGTGCTCTGCTGACACCTAATGGTTTCCCAGGAGGAGTTAATTTTTTTCCTTCGCGTCCCCGCACAACGAGCAACAATACGCCAAAACATGGTTGAGAGCCGAGCACAACTCCAAACACTGAAGCAGTGCGTAACCATGGCGACCTATGAGCAACGACAAGAAAAGAACGCGCGCCCTCAAAGAAGCATGAGGAAACGGACGTTGATCATGTTCACACACGCAGCAACCACTCTCAAACTCGTTCTTTGAAACGTGAGAATGCACTGCGTAACCAAGCGGTACACCTTCTGATACGCACACGCCGAGAGAAACCAAACCACATGTACACCATGGCCGCACATACGGGAAAGTTTGCGAACAACTTCCTGCCGCACCTCCGACCAGAGACCGCAAATAGGTAGACATTGCGTTCTTGACCTTGGATGAGCGGTTGCAAGGTGAGCGCCCGCCTGCGAGGTTCTTGTCATGATGGGCTGCACCACGGTTGCCATGTCGCGCACAGGACGGGGAAACGCGTCTGCAGAATGAATGTTTCCGCTGTGTTCGGGGCAGCATGCCCCCAGACATCAGGAGCAACAAACCGCATAATCAAAAAACCGTGTGAATCAAACAAAACAAAGTTAGGAGGGGCACAAAGCACTCTGAAACGGTGGTGGCTTGTAAAAGCGAGATTTGGAATGGAGTGGCGGCGAAAAATTATTGTTTCTGTGCGCGACGCTGCTACTTGGTGAACAGATTCAACGAGGTATAAGTGGACGCCGCATTGCGCAAATCCGCAAGTCCATTCAATGTCACTGTGTCCGATGGATTCTCCGGTGGCGGACATGTTGGAACAAGTTCCTCTTCATCAAAAGGGGCATAACCATTTGCATGCTGTTTGTTCAACAAGGGGATCAAGGGAGAATCCAAGGAAGCTGTGTAGGGATCGAACCAACTGCTTGCAAAGTGAAAACCCTTGTTGAATGATGGCCTGCAAGGTGTGACGTAAACAAAACGAGCACAAGAGCAAGGGGAAAACGACGCAGGAAGTCCGGTGCCCATGACTGCACTTGAAAGAAGATCTGCTGCGGGCCGGTGTGTGGGAATGAATTGGACCAAGGCGGCGCGCTTTGCAAAATATTCCATTGTAAGCAGATGGCATGTTTTCGGCAGAATTTCCCAGAAACCTCCTGCAACATCGGCCCCGCAGACTTATGAATGCGAGGATATTCGAAGCAATGCAGAGGCAGCATTGCACTGCTCTGCTCTGTTTTTTTCTAAAGACAGGGCGACGGGCTGCACCCAAGAAAGTGCATCATCATGGTCAAAAGAAGCGGCATCGTTAGCATGCAAACACACAAAGAGGCACATGCGGTCCTGCGCCGGGAAAAACAAACGAGTTGGAAAGTCAAACTTGAAAAATAAAATTGCGGGACCGATGGACGGGCCAAACAATTCAAACGCTAGATCAGCTGTGCGAGATGGAAAGGATAACGGCGGCCGGAAATCAAGCGGTTGGACCCGCATCTTTCGCAGGGAACCCACATGGCTGTACCACTCCACCTGACTACACCATCCGCGGCGCAGGGTGAAACAACTGCGAATCGGTGACGCAACTCTACCCTTGAAACCGCGGGACGAAGATCAATAGAGCCCAAAGTCCAATGTATATAGAGATGCCTCACACGCACGCAGAAGAAGCGCTGGCAACGGAACGCGCACGGTAAAAAACTGAGTTGAAGGAGAACTGGAAGTCCACAAGGGCTTGGGCTGATTGCAGATCGCAGAGGAACTGCTGTGTCAAGGTGATGTTTGGATGCTAGAAATCGCACAAAACCCTATGTCCTATGTTTTCTGGCACAAAGAGGCTCCCGGCGTCCATGGAGGGAACATTGTCTGTGCGACAGGTGCAGTTCATGCTCGGTTTCGCTCCGACGCGTCCTCCATTGTAAAGTAAAATTCAGGTGTGCAGATCGCAGAGGAATGTAGTAATGGCGTGGATGACGTTTGCCCATGTCCAAAGGGGCACCTTCCTCCACAGCTGTTCCGTGCTCCACCTTGCTCGACCGCACGCAAGAATTCACAGACCTGCCTCCTCGCATAACGCAAACATTTTGCAAACACGGCCAATGAGCACAATCACGCACCATGATTTGCAATGTTTGGCAAAACATGTTGCAAGTTTCTCGCCATGTTTTTTAAAGTGGACATTCACATTGTGTCGTTGCGTTTCAAGGTTCAACCCTCCTAGGCCGGGGAGTTGTCGCAAATTTTGGACTTTTGAATTGAATCTGGAGTTCAAAGGCAACGCTTGGCGGTCTGATTTTAAACAAACAGTTTTTGGGATTTGGTATACTTTGGGGTTTTTGGGGTTCCTCCACTTTGGACAGCTCTTTTGACGCCTAGTATTAGTTTGGGGTCCTGGCGGCCCTGGTGTGGTCAACGGATAATGTTGGGATTTCGTTTGAGTTTGAGGTCCAGGTTGCGCCAATTGCTTTCGGAGTACTGTAGGTACGACTTCGCCGCTTCGAGGAGCGGAGGAGGAAAATTCACTGAGATCAAATCTAAAAACTTGTCCTGCGCCTCCTCAGAAAATATACTTTAGGACTTCGGTTTGGGGGTTGGTGTTTTTTGGTTGCTGCGATTGCCCAGCAAGTTGAACGCAGTACTGTTCGGGAACCATTTCTGTCAGCTAGGAAGTTTATGCTGTTTTGTTTTGCAAAGATGCACAATCATGTTGAAAGTTGAAACCTTCCCTGGAAACCGCACGCATTTCATCGCATTTCTTGTAATGACTGGTGCCTGGCAATAGCGCAATTTGTTTGAAGAGGTAAGGACAGCGCCGCACGTTGAAACGGTAATTGGTTGACGAGTTGCTTACCGCTTTGGTGTCCGGTGTCCGCCCACCAATCATTGAAATTCGTTCATGGGGATAGCGCGCTGCCGCTTTGGACAGTCTCGGATCAAAACACAATTAAAATACTCTATTTGATCAAATTTGTGTTGATTTTTTGTTTTTTTTTACTTAAAAAACAACAACAACAACAACAACAACAACAACAACAACAACCAGAAGAAGAAGAAGAAGCAGCCAGACTCAGCTTTCATGCAAACCGCGCAGATATCCTTACACCTACCTCATGCAAAATATGTTGGTCCGTTCATGTCCCTTATGTTTGAAACAAAAACATTCACCAAAAGGCATCTTGCAGAATCGCCCACTTCCAGATGCCGCATATTTTCCAAGCTAATTATTTTGTTTGGCCTGTACCCGCGAAAGCAATCTAGAACATGCTACGCAGCCAAGGAAAAGTTGGCATGAGCACAATGTAATGAAACAAAGAAAAACAAGAGTCCATTAACCCGAATGCAAGGCAAGCACGCAAAGCTGACCATCTATGTTGCAATCATTTGAAATTGGGACTGGCTGAATCTGGATAGAGAATTACAAGTACAGCAAAGGTCATCTAAAGAGCTGCAACTCGTGCAATTTCCAATCGAATAGATGGAGGCTGGTAGTATCGAACGCTGCGAGCCGTTTTGTTTGCCGGGAACCCAACATGCGTTTTGTCACTCCTAATGCTGTGGAACAACACCGAGGAACCAAGGTTTTGTCAAGGCCACATTGGGAGTGGGATCATTGATGCGAGAACAATGTGCCAGAAAAATCTCACGCGAGAGCGATACAAAAGGTTTCTAGCAACGCAAAGCATCGCCATAGGCAACAATCACAAACCTTGACCGTCCTTCCCACGCCGCACTTTATGGAACGCAATCGTACTACTCTGTTGTTAGTTATCTCCCCACAGGAACTAGTGGTGACCAGTTCACTTCGTTCAAGCCGCGTCTGGAATTGCAATGATTCCTACGGTTGATGGGGTTGTTGTCACACAGTTCATTGGTGAATTTGCCTTGAGCAATTCAAATGTTTGGGCATTGGGGTGAAGTGGTGAAGCACACTGAAAGCTCATGGGAAAAACCCAAAATCACACGGGTATCCTCTCAGGGGCACGCCCAATTTGGCACTATTTCCACACCTTGGCTAATCCAGAGCCCAACCTAAGACTCCATTTCGTTGATGGTTTCATTCTCCGACAATTCGCGTGAAATCGTGCGGAGTTCACAAGGATCATCAATCAGGGCGATTGTTTTTAGCTACACATGTTAGGGTTATTGTCTAAATAGTTCCCTGCAAACTCCAGGTTCGCCTATGCCCAAAGAACACACCCAGAGAGTATTACATACTTGTCACCAGAGGATGAACGAAAACACTGGCCATACGCTGCGATTTAGAGTTGTAGGGTTTACGGTTTGTGGTTTTAGGTTTGTTGTTTTGGAAAGCTAAAAAAAACACTAGCCCTACGCAGGGATTTGAGCATGTCAAAGATATGCAGGATCCGTCGTGAGCAAACGTGGGGTTTGTTTGCAGCAAACAGTTTTTGTTGAAGTTCGAAACTGGCAATGGTTGCGTAACGCTTTCCTTGATGCTACCATGCAGCACACCAGGACGTAGCATAGCTCTACCACAAGCACCATGTCTCGCCAGAAGCCTATGCGTACCGTTAGCCTTTGAAGTTCTGCTCAACCCTGCACGGGTGTAATTGTGCTACGTTTCCTACTTGCAAAAGTGCATTCCTATGCTGGAGTTGGAGAGAACCTGCGCCATTCTCAGCTGCACTGCTACGAATGCTTACCCAACAGAGTCACCTATGGTCAGATCCATGTTGCTCTGCATGTCCTTCGAAGAGGGACAGCTTAGGCGGTCTCATTGCCAGGCGCGGTGAAGTCCAACTGGCGCACCATTTTCCGCAACGGCAGTCGCTCAGAGCCACCTCAAGAGGCGCCACGGTCGCCCTTTCCACGGTCGCAAGCACCGAAGCGGGGAAGCTGTGCTGCAAAGATGGAAACATTTTGGAAACCACAGCGCCAAATTGTGAGGTTGACACAGTCTGACAATGTGTCAACGCACAGGCTTCCTGACACCACGTTGACACATTTGAAAGTTGATTGAAAAAACGGATGTCACTCTATATAAGACCCTTGATCCCTGGATGCCATGCCTAACAGTTTGTTTTTTTTGCAGCACCCGCCACTCCACCTTTTGTTTACATCTACACCAGTCCTCACACCTAAGGTGCTGCCTAGCAGAAAACATCACTACTGGCCACTGGCTCTCACTTTTCCTGACATTGCGGTGCAGAGAAGAAGCTTGATAATCAAGGTGCTATGGTCTTAGAACAATCTTGGAACATGATGGCTGAAAAAGTTGAATAACATCTGATTCGCCAGTTCATTGGAGGTTCATTCAGCCCCAATTTCAACTCTTCCAGTCCGAAATCAGCCATAAGTTCTTGGCATGTTCAGAATTGAGCTGAACAAAGCATCTCTAATCCCTGCGTCTCAAGACCTGCCTCCGCCTCATCCTCTTCAGAAGGTATTTCTGGGCGACAGCATGGGAGGAAAAGCACCAAGTGAGTTGTGGCCCAAGTCCAGTTGGGGATCGCTTCTGTGGGTTTGCTCTAGGGGCATTCCCGGAGTGGCTTATGATCATTTTCAATTAAGCCAGGTAGAGCCTCAGGCTTCAAGGTCAAACAAAAGATATTTTTGCCCTGCTCACGCCTCTGCTCATGGAATAATGCTGCTTCAAGCTATGTGGAATGACGAAATTGGAAGTTCTACATGACCACAGGGTAGCAGGGTAGCAGGGAAATCCAAGAATTCCAAGTGGAGCTTTCCCTGGGTGCCCCCACCATCTGGTGGATCCAGGCCAATCCACCTTCGCGTCTCCTTCCAAGTGTCGTAAGTCACCTTATCTGGGCCAACCCAAGGGTTGGAAGTTTGATCAAGGGAAGTTGGCATACAGAGAGAAAGCCATACAGCCATACAGTTGATTGGTCGTCAGCCAGAATATTTATTTGGTTGATATCAACCATTCCAATTGTGGATTTCCAGTTGCGGGACAGTTTCGTAAATATTCTGTCCAAGCTTCAAGACAAACGCAGCTCGAATGTCAACCAGGGCTGTCAAGTCAGCTCCAAGTGTGGCACAGTGAAACCACTGTTTAAGAACCCACTACATTAAGAACTTCAGGGGCTGGATTGCTGGGTTCACCCCTATCTACTGGCTACTTCAAATACAAACCCTAGGGTTTTGCGGCCATTAGGGGGTGCTTCTTAGTTATGGTTGCACCGGGCTAGGGTTAACATAGAACCTGCTGGCACCAAAGTGGTTGTTTAGTTTTAACATGGAAGTCGCGTCGTTGTCAACCTTGGGAGAAGTCTGGAAACACATTCACCCACCATTTTTCATTTCCCTGTGGGAAACAACGAGACAACACGGGAAGATTGAAGATGTTCTGTTGAAATCTTGAAATATTGAAATTGAAGCTTCACGAAAAAATGAAATGACGAGGACACACAATGTGGAGGAAACAACAGGGGGACAACGTGGGGAGATCACAACGAAGAAATGAGAAGTTCATGGGCAAATGGTGCTTGAATAAAAAAACATGGAAGTTCATGTTTAGTGTGCGCGCAGCCATGTTTAAAAAACGATATGCCCAGATGAAAATGGAACTGCACCCCAAAGTGAAGATTAAGAACTAACTCCTTAAGAACTTGAGGGTACCCTTGCTCACAATTTCGCTATTGTCCACAGATAGGACTTAAGAACCCCAGGGTAGGCTGGAAAATCGTTATTCGGTTCTTATCTAAGGGTTCCGCCAATGATACGACCATCATGTGGGAGGAACTGCAAGATTTTTGACGTGTGGAATATCTCCTTTGCGCCATAGAGCCAGTCAGGTCAGCCCACTCCTTGGATTATCCCAAATCTGAGGTTTAGACTTGGATGTCAGCTCCTGCCGATGCGTCTTAAGACGATGTCTTTGGACGCGATGTAGCACAAAGAAGCAAAAATTGCCTATGGACATCCTTGACACTGGACATCTATATGCATATATATATATACAGAGTAGGATGCTAAAAGGTTATATATCTTTGACAAAGGACTTCTGAACCGTCAACAGTGGCAGAGCCGGCCTTCGAAACATCTAGTGAATTGGCACATGGAAGACAAACCTCAGACCAGCAGAAGGCCAGAGACGCACAATCCACAACTGGAGCTGGTTCACCTTCAGGTTTTCGATCTGATCTCCATAGTCACTTTCACATCACCTGTGAACCAAAATCAAGATACAAGGAGAGTACAGGATCAGGAGGATACATCCTGATGTCAGCCTAGCCCCAAACTGAGCACAGCACAAGAAATGCATGGAGTGTGGCTGGCGTAAACCCGCATCTGGCCAGTCACCTGGCCCGAAGCTGGAGATGTCGTGTGTGAGTTGATGTATGGCCTGCAAAAAGCACCACCAAAAAACGCCACCAGTCCCTGCTGGATAGCTGCCAGTCCCCTAGTCCCCTGGGTTTTGGCACGCCATCTTTGACACCCTCGCTAACGGAGTCAATCGGAGCAGCCTGGGAAGCCCGCTGGCTGACATGGTTTATGTTCAGGTTATGTATGCATGCTCATGTACGTGAAACTGCCCAACTCTGCCACCTTCCCATGGATGTAGACACGTTCAATTTGCTAAACTTATTGGACATGGTCTCTCCATGGAATCAGGACCTGCCTCCAACAGCACTAGAAGAGCCTCAAACAACCAGGCCGTTTGTGGTGTTTCCGCGGTAAAAAGGTGCATTTCCTTAGGATAATGAATCTGAACATCTATAATCTAATGTGATCTAACTATGTCTACTATATATTCGCATACATTTCGAGTGAGAGAGAGAGAGAAAGGGGGATAGTTGATGTTGAGGAAGCAAGAAATGTAATGCATCCCCCATTGCAATTCACTGTGTGTCTGTGCTGTTCAAGTCACCGCACCTGTCGCTCTGCATGAGACGATCGGTCATGGTCTACAAAGACCTGCGTCCCAAGGGAAGGCTTCTGGGTCAAAACCCTGCAACCCAAAGAAAAAACATCAAAAATAAATGACAGGAACTTGCGAATTTCACCTGTACACCGGTTTTGAGCCATAGCAATCTGATGGATTTTTTTCCTGTGACCCCCAAATGGTAAGAGACAGACTCTATGACTCTGTACAAGATGAACACTCTGCAGACTCTGAAACTGGAAAGACATGGCAGGGTCACTGGAAGAATCCAAATATTTTGCTTTGCATCACCATGTCCAACCTAGTCACAGGAACGGAGCACAGCAGGGTTCGTTCATTCGATGGACAAAACAAGGGACGCCCCAAGTCGCGAAGCAAAGCAAAGCATCTGAGGCGACCACAGAACGAGTGGAGACTTGCACCAGCTCCTAGCAGAAGGTCAGCAGTCAAATTTTCTGCCAAAGGATTCTATGTATCTCTATATACACCATGTACCACCATATGCTGAAAAAAATTGGGACTCACTAAGACACTGCCTTTGGGTTCAATGATTCGGTTTGACCAATTGTTGCTTTTGACAACGGCTTGTTTATCGGTTTTGAACCCACATTCCAACTTTTCCAGGATATGGAGGTACAAGGTATATATGCATATGCATATACGTCACATAGCTCTGTCCATACGTACACTTATATATATATATATATATGTGTGTGTGTAAATATATTATTAAGTTGAATATTATATTGTGTATATAGTTTTGTGGAACAGCAAGGAGTGACAACTTGCAAACGTGGGCACCTAACACAGCGCCTGCATGTTCTCTGCACTTTTTCGATGCATAGCGCCGAGAGTACGTTTTCACCACCTCATAGCGCCCCCTGAGCCCTAAGGCTTGTCAGTGAATCGCACATGCTGGAAATTGCAAGACATGAGGTCAAGTCAAGTGTCATGATCATACCTGCGCACAACAAGTTTCACAGATTCCCAAAAGTTATTGTTGACCTCATCGCAAATTGAAAGTGCCATGGCCCAAAAGCTCTATGAGACGTCGGTTGCCATTTCGCTTTGTGAGGCACGGCAATCCATAAACATGCGTGGGTGAGGTACCCATTTGATGACTGCGCCTGTTTCTCGCATTGACTGGCGAATCACTTGCATCTCTATCGCTGTACGCTTGTCGTCTGTACATCCTACAGTCTTCTTCACTAAATGATCAAACAGCGACTTCGCATCTACCACGCATAGACTCTGTTTTAGAGTCTCTTCAGTGCTACTCTTTGCTAAAGCCATCACACGTTGGTCGCAGAGCGCGCGCTGCCATTCGCGCAGGTCAAACTTCTCGGTGATCAGATCCTTATACACAGTGGTTGTCCAAGCCAGTTCACTCAGCCCCTTTGACAAACTTTGGGATTCAGCTGCTAATGTCGAGTTGGCTATGCGGTGCGTTTTCCCTGAACGCCAATGGAGCTCTTTCCAGCTTGAAGAATGTCTCTGTCTGCGCACACCACTCCATAGGCGCCCTGAGATGAGCTTCCAGAAGCGTTTGCATAGGATGCATCAGTCACCACTCCCCATACCATTCGGTCAGGAGCAATTGGTTGAATCTTCAAGCACAGCTTTGAAGTCTTTTTCGCCTCTCGCACTGCCTTGTTCATGTCCAGCACATCTTGGACTTTCATTTTGTTGAGGCTGCCCGCAATCAAACTGGCTGCAGCAGCGCAATCAGGCCTTCCTTCCTTGGTAGCCCACGTCAGAGCTCCAATGACTGGCATCAGAGCGTTCTTTCTCTGTGCATTCACTTCTTTCATTGCTGCTCTTCCTACCTCCAACTTCACCTCGCGCAACCTTTCTTCAATGAACTTCTGCATATCAATGTGGTATGTGCCATGCTCATCCATTCTCAGCCTTCGTCCATTGAAAGAAACTCCTTGCTGCTCTTCGTCAAGAAACTTAAACTTGCCAAATTTGAATCTTCGCTGAAGTTCCTGCATTTTTGCAAAATGTGCTTCATCCCCTAGAGTCAGCAAATCATCTACTTCTACTTCAACCACCATGATGCCTTTCAACTTTCCATCCTCAAAATACCGAAAAGTGCATGAATCCATTCCAGACTGTTGGTATCCCAGCTGCGTGAGGACTTGGAGAAGTGATTTCCTCCAATGTGCTGGGGCATTCCCAAGATCATATGCTCCAGCCAAAATCTCGATGAGCTGTCCAGGAAGCAGTCCTGGGAGTCCACCTCGTGGCTGTCTACAAAACAGCCTTCCTCGTGGTCTTTGAAGTGGCAGTGATTGCATGAATGCGTTCTTCAAATCTCCTATGGCGCATCTGAATCTTTGAGATGCTGCTGTTTGCAGCACCACTGAAATGATGGCAGTGGTGACCGCGGGAGAGTACCTTTCCAAGGTGAGAAGATCAGGATCCATATCTCCTCGTATACACACCATCTTGATTTCATTGTTGGAGGTTCTCCTGGCAATTCTCCTGGTTTCCATCGTCTAGCTACTGTTGATGGAATAACCCTGCTGATGGTGCCTCCTTCTTTCAGCTGACTTTCAACTTCAGCTGATTCTTCTATGCTGAGTGCCTTTACTGCTCCTGATGCCTCCACCTTTGTCCACTCTTCTCCATCGGCAACCTTCCATAGGGGCCACTCTTCTGGTTTGATGTCGCATTCTTTCACCTCGTCTCCTCCTTTGTTGGCTGCAAAGGCTTCTCTTACCTTTGCAAGAGACACTTTTGGCTTCAGCTTGAACTCTGTGAAGCCAGCCCAAAATCGCTTTGGGCCAACCACTTCTCTCTGCTTTCTCCAGTTCACCTCCTCGAGCTTCTGCTTTCCATCTGGAAATTCTTGACTTCTGGTTGGTGCAAAACCCTGTCTGTTTCCATCTAACCTCTCATTGCGCATGACTGACTCCGTTGGTCTCTCCATGACATCTGCAGAGACTGGTGGAGCAGCTCGCTGGTTCGCTCCCAGATTCTGTGTTTCTGCATCTTCTCCTCCACCAGCATTGATGCTAGATGATGGGATATCTGGCACTGGGTCATTGGCGGATAAGGGATCACTTGCTGACTGGTCGTCAGCAGGCTGAAGGTGATGATCCAAGCGTGGTCTCCGTGGAGGTGGCTCTCCCTCCTCCTGCTCCTTCACTTCCTCCTCGCCCTCATCACTTGGAGGGACTTGCCAGTTGGAAATGTCCTTGAAGCTTCGCTTGCTTCCCTTCCTTCCTAACTCCATCTGGAGTTCCTTGAACTCATCCTTCAACAGCCCACATGCCTCCTCTTCCTCTGGGGTGGCACTCCTCACCTGCTCTTTTGTGCGCTTCCACATTTCTCCTCTCATTGCGATCCACAAATTTGGACCTTTTTGACAAACGACTGTGTCTGGACCGCACCACTGTGCAACCCTTTCCTATACACGCACACTGCCTCTCCTAGAGTGAAGTCTCGGGCAGGTCTTGCTCCGAGCTCTGACTGCCTTTTGAACTGCATCATGCATTGTGTGCTTGATGAATGCCTCTTGTGCTGCCTCCTTGATTCTCATCAATCTTTGCATGTCTGAGCTTGCCGCTGAAGTTTGGATGACAGCATCATATTTGTCATCTCCTCCTAAACTGCCTGGTATACGAATGTTCATGCCTATTTGCCGCTGAGACGGTGAGAACCCGTTGAAGGGTCTGTTCTTCGCAGCCTCCACCTCATAGACGCAGGTGACCCACTCATCATAA
>Ga0126342_10006391_pt1 | contig 20879 bp, 13 predicted proteins | sample Cyp1metagenome_FD_92528 | JGI IMG/M metagenome (GOLD analysis project Ga0126342, IMG submission 92528) | Coral microbial communities from Lord Howe Island, Old Settlement Bay, Australia - Cyphastrea 1 metagenome | ecosystem: Host-associated > Invertebrates > Cnidaria > Coral ...
CTGCCCTGGGACCTGGAGGTTGGTGAGACCCCCAAAGGATTCTTGGGTGAACCATAGCCGCGAAGCTGTGGTGGGATTCACTGAGGGTCCCAAATAGCCCCCAAACGGTTGGTGGACGAATAGAAACAACCAAATAAAATATGTGTTTAAATATTTTCCTTGTTCCATAGAGACACACACAATATGTTTTTTGGGTGTCTGGAAAACGGGTTATAGCCATAAAATGGTTATCGTTGGATTTTTGGGCACCGTTTCTTAAGACAATCGTACATATATATATATTTTTTTTTTTTACTGTGTATATTATATATATTATTATGTGTATATGTTATGTTATGTTATGTTATGTTGCGTGTAATGTAATGTAATGTAATGTAATGTAATGTAATGTAATGTAATGCATGCATGTATGTATAAATAAATAAATATGCATATATGTAAATGGCACCAGTCATTGTTTGCAATATGTCAAGTCTTGGGGTTTGACCAAGACTTTGTTAGGCAGGACCGAAGAAAGACAGATCAGACATGTTGAAGATAAAGATGCCCCCTTCTCCGTTGAACATCCCCTCAGCTACTGTAATCAAACATGACAACCGACAATTCACCATTTATAGAGGATTTTTAGAGGATTTTCCTATATTTTCCTATTCAAACCTTCATTTTTCTGAGGGATTTCCCAGCTAGCCGTGTTTGGTTACTGGCACCTGGAAACAATAAGGCTTGGCTGGCTCGGTTCGCCTGATGTTGGACCCTGTGACCAGTGAGGAGACGCAGCTTGGCATCGATAGGAGGTGCCATGGATCTAGTTAACTAGTATGGGATATATCCTTCTGATATTTTAAATGGCCATGGACATACTATAGCATCCTTAGACGTTAACTAAAGGATTCTAAGTGGATATAATTGGCTTATAGTGGTTTAAAACCCAGTTTCTAACCAGGAATCGCGAATCCCATGGACCATCTAAGTAACGTTTGGGTCTGTCTGAAAATGGGCCATACCCACAAGGTTGCAAATGGATATGGATATTTTTGGTGCTATGGAAACATAAAGATGAACATAACATGTGTGCCCTATGGATCCAAGTACTTGCTGCGGAAGTATGTGGGCTATGATTTGGGGCACCGTCCCTTCTCAGGAATTGTTTTTTTGGCACCGAAATATCCACGGTGAATCTGGCGACAGTATTCACCCCCTCCGAGCCCCTCCTATTCATCCCAAATATGGGTAAATTCCCTACGAAACCAGGGGTGTCTAATATTAGGGGAAGGAATTATAGGATGGATAATAACCATATGCCATGTACCATATTTTGACAATGGCGCATATAATAGGGGGGCCCACACCAATGAGCCATACCCAATTTGTGGTCTATAACTTGGGTATGTCCTTACTTTGGATGGTTTATGCTAGCCACCAAATGGTTTACACTTGGGTATGGTTTACTGTACTATTGTGGATCTTCTGTAATCTTGTACATATCCCTGGGGATATCCCATACAAGATTACATGGGTGATCCTACTTAAAGTTGTCCCCACTCTATAGTGTGCTAAATTGGTTTATCTAGCTGAAGTACGATTCATGGTGAATATACATATAAATATGCATCTGTATGAATATATAGAAGCCTGTATGTATGCTCTGTTCTATCCACAGTTGGATAGATGAAAAACCTCACCCAATGTGCAACTGGTTTGCACACCAACAGACGTCAGGGCAGAATCCGGAAATGACCGATGTCTTTTGGGGCTATGTTTGCTCGAATTTCTGGGAGCCCTCTGCTTGCCGACTTGGTCTTTCCTTTTCAGTTTGTTGGTCCATCCCGGTCTCTTCTTGGGTTTTGGATGGTTTTGGTGGTCATTACCCTCTGGTAAACTAACATTTTGCTATGGAAAATCACCATGTTTAATGGGAAAATCCACTATTTCTCTGGCCATTTTCAGTAGCTATTTTGACATAACCAGAGGGTATCAGGTCCCACCAATTGGGGTACCAGTAGTACCTGCAATACATGGCCAAGTTAGCGCCTTTGTTCTGGGTCCTCCGAACTCGTCTCCCAGCTGAGGCAATACGTAGGCCACTTGGCATCGTTGCTGGCGGGGCAGGCAGCCAGTTGGATGGAGACGGGAGGCTCCAGCGATTTGTCGTAAACATATCTCTGGCAGTGAACCATGGCAATGGACAATCCACCATGTACCCTCTGGTAAACTAACATTTTGCTATAGAAAATCACAATTTTTCATGGGAAAATCCACTATAAATCACAATTTTCAATAGCTATGTTAAATTACCAGAGGGTATAGATGAGTTCCTCAGTAAAGGCCCTCAGTTCATGGGAAGATTTCCGGGCCGGCTTGGTTTTATTTCCCAATATTGGATTGGTTATATCCCATTATCCCATTGAATGTGCCAGTATTACTGTAAGTGTCATTAAGTTCCATAAAATTCCATGAATCTCCATTTATATCCATTTATATGGCAGTGTGTCAAAACCTTGTACCCCTGTAGTTCACATCAAAATAGCTGGTAAATGGATGTTCATCCCCCTAAAAATGGTATTAATAGGTATTGATCCATACCCATATCCCCTTAAAATTCATGAAACAACCCCATTAGTTGGCTGACTCTCCACATCGCTATGTTTGGGCCCGGCCCCTGAGGCATGGCGCGCATCTCCAATCACGTGCGTCAGCAAGTCCCGCAGGGAGGTGCACTGCCATGGCGTTGCTGGGGATCTGATGGACGATTTTTTTTCTCCATAGATTTCACCAATAGGAATTTCATGGGATATGAATAGGGAAAAACAAACTGATATGAATGGGAGATTCATGAAATTTAATGAACTATTAATGGGATATTGACGGGATATATTACATGATATATAGCCCAAAAAAACTAGGCTTAAGCCAGTTGATGATAGAGATTAGCCAACCAGAAATGCTTTTACCGTGGGGGGTCACAAACATTGAGGGTGCGATGCCTTGAACATTGCTCTTTTGTGGGGATGTAGCTATTGAAAATGGCCATAGAAATAGTGGATTTACCCATTAAACATGGTGATTTCACATAGTTATGTTAGTTTACCAGAAGGTAACCCCTTTGAATTACTGAGATCATCATTAATGGATCCTAATATCAGCTAAAATCAATCCACTGGGCCTCCAGAGGTATCCAGTTTTCGCCTGGAAATCCGAGAAATGCTCAGCGTCACTACTGAAACAGTGTTCGAACTACACTCTGGTTATTTAACATAGCCATGGAAAATGGCCCATTTATAGATGATGTTCCCATTAAAACCTCCATTTATGAGGAATTTTCCATGGCTATGTTAAATAACCAGATGATATAGTGAAAAAACTCCAGTTGGAGAACTGTTGGTTGGCACAACTTGACGCATTAAAAAAGTTACTAGACAGAAACCCCAAATATATCCTGGTTAAAAAAACATTGGTTTCTGTTAACATTTCCCTTAGATCAATGTTGGCTGACCATTGCTAGCTCTGACTGTTTCCTCCAAGATTTTTCTCTGATAAATATGACCATTTCCCTTATCAATAGTTGGATATCCCCAGTTTAGGGTGTTAAACTGGTTCCATCCCCACATATATTCATATGTATTTAAATTCATACATACAATCATACAATGTATATATATATGCATATATGCATGCATATGGTGTAGTATACAAATGTATACAATACAATACATATATATAATATAATATAATATAATATAATATATATATATATATATACATGAATTATATACATGCATATATCATTAATATATAAATCAAAACCACAAAGTTTTGATCCCTTCAAGTCCCATCAATGGCAACTTGTGGCGACAGGTGTGGTGGAAACTGCGGCGCCGCTTCGAACACATTCGACGAAGACGGGGATGAAGCCGGCCATTTTTGTTGGGGATGTGATTGGATATACCCTCTGGTAATTTAACATAGCTATGGAAAACCCATTATAAATGGAGGTTTTATTGGGAAAATCATCTGCAAATGGTCCATTTTCCATAGCTATGTTAAATTACCAGAGGGTACTGTATGTATACACATGTACAATATGACATTTTAAGAGATATCATATTATAATATAATCTTATATATATACACTTACATATAGATATAAATTGATATAACATATAATTTGGTAATTTTATATATAGATGTGTATGGTTTCCACCAAGAAAACAGGTTGTGTGTGTTTTTTTGATGGTATTTACAGTGTTTTGAATAACCAACATTATACGTTTGGGAACATTCACCACTAATCAACCAATATAATAGGAAAGGAGGTATATACAACCAACACAAAGATACTTGGGACTTGGGTGTGTCTGAAAATGGGATACAGTATACCCACACGCGGCAATTTCAGTAGGAAAAATGGTACCGGCAGATTTTTATACAGGTACTGTATCCCATTTTGAGACAAACCCAGTAGCAATCACCCTGGATAAAATCGATGAGACTTGGATATTTGGGTAGATAAACTTGTGACAATTGTGACGGGCAGTTGGATACTTGCACCCTATGCCATGTCTGCCAACCAGCTACAAACATGGCGGGTATCCAAAATTGGCCTTGACCATGGGGAATGGGATCCCATCCAGGATTGCGCTTTGAAGAGATGATTCCAGGCAGGAGTCACCAATGTTTGCTAGGGACAGAAAGTTGCAGCCGAACAGCTGTCCTTGAAGAAGCTTTTGGATGACTGGGTTTCAGAACGAAGTGGACTTCAACATCATGATGATGAGGGATAAGGATGGATAAGGCATGATAAATGACGGATGATGATTTTTTCTGCTTCCTGCGGGCTACAAACAATCTGTCTTCGCCATGTATCACCATCGCTTATGACCAGCCAAGATCTTGAAATGAAACATATGAAACCCATGGCCCATGGTTTAGTAGGAAACACATGTCTGGGACCATAGAATGGTGGTGGTTGATATGAACGGGTGGTTCCCCCGGTGCGACAGGCTTCACACAGAGCTAATGTCTTTAGTTCGGAGCTCGCGCAGATCGAGAATCCTCCAAGCACAGGCCTCAAGCGCAGGAAAATTGCAGAAAAGTACGTCCAGGGTGGAGATGACGTTTGTAGAATCATTCCCGGTTTCCAACTCCAAATGTATTTACTTATCTTTTCTGGGGGGGTTGACATTTATGGTTCTGCGATGCTATTTCTGAGACCTTCCTACATTTACTTCGGCTGTGGAGGTGGAGAGTGCGAGCGTCTCTAATTCATGTCAGCCGACATTGCTGTGTGGAAATGGGTGTGTCTGAAAATGGAGGTCCTACCCTCTGGTTATGTCAAAATAGCTATTGAAAATGGCCATAGAAATAGTGGATTTTCCCATAAAAAATGGTGATTTTCCATAGCTATGTTAGTTTACCAGAGGGTACCCAGCAAGTCATGGATAAAAAAACACCGCTTCACCGTGATTTTTTTTTGGGTGGCATTTTCGAACACGCCCACATGTGCAAAACAATGATTTCAATGTGTAGGCAATCTGCAGGCAAATGAACTGCGGACCGGAGTCTCTGGTTGTGGCGGTGCTGAAAAGCTACGGTAAACATGGTAAACTATAACGTAGCTATGGAAACTCTTCATTTTTACCGCATCATCTATATAAATGGGGAGTTTCAATCGCTATGTTAGTTTACCAAAGGGCACCATGTGACAGTGATGCAAATTTGGCCCATGGTGGCATTAGAACCACTTTTCAAGAATAAGATTTCATCCATTTCCTCAGTTCAGCACCCGGCCGCTGGTGTAGTGTCCTTTGGGGTCAAGTAGTCCGGAATGAAATGGCACAAGTTTGCGCAGACATTTATCGCATGTCATTCCGCAGAACAGTGCTACACACTGTGGACTCTATCAAGTTCCTTCATGTTCAGGTACTGTTCTACCCCAGCATTTCGTTTGATTCGTCCATGCATCGATCTCCGTGCACAACGCAACCAATGTGAGTCTTTGATGGCGGTGCTTGGACGTTGGAGACTGGCTGCTTCCTCAGTTCCGGAGATCGCATTGAAGTGGCTGTCGAAACAAAACCCAGGTTGAAATCACGAATTTCACAGACTTCTAACTTCTAGTAGAACATGTTTGGTGGTCTAGAATTCAATGTGCTTGTTCAAACACCATCAATCCACCCAAAAAAGAAACACCATGCAACCCCAAATATGGGATGATAATTTGTCTATTGACTTTCCTGTTTTCCATGGGCTGCTTGAAACCAGCAAACAGCAGTGTTGGTTAAATCCCATTCTTGATGGTGATAATTGATAATACAATATTTCAAATATATTTCATGCAAATACTCATTATATCTACAGTATAAGCTCCCATCATAATTAAATCCCACATAATTATATATATATATATATATATGCATGTGTCCGCATATTATTATTATTGTTATTCGGGTTGTTCTATTGTAGTCCCGGTACATCCAACTTAACAATATTGGCATTACAATAAGTTGCTATCACTATAATTGGAGATAATGGGACATAATGGGGCTACATCCACAGTCATTGTATTGTAGCCATTAGTCTCATTGTAGTCATTATCCAAATTCAATTATGTCAGTACAGCAATAATCAACATATATTTCATGGTTTATACCACCCATTTATGGTAAGATTGGGGATGGTGGATCCTATTTCTTTACTAACATTACCCATTATACTGTAGGGGAGACTCACATCGATCTGGCAAACCAACCATTTCTAGATGATTAAAACCTAGGGTGTCCCCATAGCTTTTCCACATCTACGTTAGTTTCTCCTGGGGTAACCACATCCGCATGGTGTTCATGGGCAATAAACAGGTGCTGCTCTGGCTGTGGCCATGCCTGGCAGCCTCGCCGAAGACTCCCAACGTGGAAGTCACCGAGAACCAAGGCCAGAACTCAAGTGGGCTAAGCAGCTATGCACAGCGTGAGGATAGATGTTGGATGCTTTTGTTGATGATGTGATGCATATGTGATTCATTTGTGATGTATTGCGATATCTATGTGTGATGTGTTTGTCAGATTTGTGATTGGTGAAGAGTTCTGGTGATTCCTGGTGAATTGTGCCCAAGTTCATGATCATGTCTGATGTTTTGGAGCAATCTTTCCAGATGTGTGATGATTCATGAAGAAGTTGGCATCCAAACGGGCACGAGTTGCTTTTGCGCTGTTTCGTGAACTGAAGCCAAGTACACATATAATATCTAATGCATCATATTATATCTAATATATCTAATATTGCCAATCTATCTATATAATCCATCCATCCATCCATCCATCCATCCATCCATCCATTCATTAATGTGTATCTGTACATATCTATGTATATCTATCTATCTATCTATCTATCTATATATATATATAGAGATGCATTTCTTTTGTGCAAGTCGCACTCCAAGACCACTGGCCCTGGAGGCTATGCTGCTGGACAGAGCGGCGAGTGCGGCCGAAATTTTAGGGATCAGAGGAGTGACAGTTTCCATATGTAATTAATGATCCATATGTAATTTTGTATTAATGATCTCAAATTTAGTGACATTACTGTAACTCTACTCCATTAATGTCACTTGACTAGATGATTCTCCCATATTTTCCCGCGGAAAAATTGGATTTTCCATTGCCATTTGGGAGATTGCCAGAGGCTGGTCTCCCTGGGAGGATAAGAAAACCGGATTAGGTAAATTAAGTATGGGTATGTGTGGGTTTTACGTAACCCTATATAAAAACTGGTTGGTGCTTTGGAACATGGCTTTTATGACTTTCCATATATTGGGAATGTCATGATCCCAACTGACGAGCTCATATTTTTCAGAGGGCTAGGCTCAACCACCATCCAGAAAATCTCCATCGCGCCACTGCCGGACCAGCAGGTATGGCTCAACTGAAGTCCAGTTGGGACCGGCGATCCATAGGACCCATCCACCCATCTGCAGGTACTTCAGGTACAAACACATGTTCTACAAGAAACCCACGGAAGAGGACTTCGAGAATGCCCAAAAAGTGGCACAGGAGGCAGAAAATGATCCGGCATTTTGGGTCCTTCTGGCTTGAACAAGTTTGAAACCACTCACCCTTGGCTGCAAACTACCGATTAGCGGCAGGTTCGTTGCCCGGTGTGCGCCACATGCTTAGTGTCCCAGTTCCACAAGAAGATGGGGAAGGGATTAGTGTTGCAGCTATTGGCAAGTTGCACAGTGAGGCTCCAGCCGTTCAAAAATGTTCAAATGCACAGCCCCAAATGATCAAATGATGTGGTCCCAAAAATTGAAACATTACACTCATTACACAATGTGCACCTACACTAGAAATGTGCATCTACACTATCACATTTAATTCAATATACCCATATGCTCCATGTATGCAATATTTGCCAACATTTGCCCTAAAAATCAACCAGTTTTGTAGGTGAAAATATACCATACATGGAGCATATGGGATAGACATGTATTCAAAGAATATCTACAGGATTTTCCAACCCAGATTCAGCCGAGGTCCACCTCCTTCGTTCACTGCTGAGCCGCGCGCGGTCCTACAGCGAGGCCTGGATGGTGGAGCCGGATGGGGGATCCCAAGACCTGGTCCTACAGCAAAACAGGAAGACCAAAGATGGCAGGGAATAATCCCAGGATGTTTTAAACTGATTGGTGCTTTGGAACATGGCTTTTATGGTGATTTAATGGTGATTTAATGGTGATTTAATGGTGATTTAATGGTGATTTAATGGTGATTAATGGATATTAACAAAAAAACTGATGTTTTAAACTGATGTAAACCACTGTAATGGGACTGATTGAGATGACTTCCCACATGTTTATACATGTTTGGGATGGGTTTTCCACAACCATCAGATCCAACCTGTATCTGATTGGTGCTTTGGAACATGGCTTTTATGACTTTCCATTTATATTGGGAATGTCATAATCCCAACTGACGAGCTCATATTTTTCAGAGGGTAGGCTCAACCACCAACCAGTAAATGATGTAAAGCGATTTTCCATTGCTATGTGTGGTTACCGAAAGGTTCTGAAAATCGATTCCATCAGACATGGAGCAAGGTATTTTGACAGACTGGTGTGAGACCAAGTGGCTGGCAGGATGATATTGCTGACGTGTTGGAAGGAAACACAGACTACGAACGCACAGGGGATGCAGTGGAGGACGCAGACTGTGGGTAACGCGGCATGGTGAAGTCATGAAGTCCAAGGAAATGATAGATGAATTCCATCCGTTGTGGCTTGAGAACCGGGAAGCATGAAGCAGCTTGAAACATTCGTTTCACAAAAATCCTTGGTGCGGTAATTAGTCGAGGGATTATGAATCATATTGATCTACCCCTGACAAAATTGCTGATCCTTGGGGATTACCCTCTGGTAAACTAACATAGCTATGGAAAATCAACATGTTTAATCGTTAATTCAGCTATAAATGGCCCATTTTCAATAGCCATGTCAAATTACCAGAGGTGTATCGTAAACCAGTATCATGCCGTGCCTGGAGCAGGACTAAATGTTGAAACACAAGAAGGGCTGCAACAAGCACTTCAAGGCGCCAGCCGTGGATGCGCCAACATGCGCCAACAGGCATCGCTCCATATGTACCATGTTCCTCAATTTGGGTGATGGTCATTAATCCGTTAATAGGCATCTATTGCATATGTATGAGGATATATGATATATATATATACATATGCATAATATATATATATATATATATATGTGTGTGTGTGTTTGGGTGCATAAGAATGCACCTTTACAAATTTAACTACAATCCCACTGTGGGATGGATGACAATATCACATAGACATACAAAGAACCATGTTTTTTTTTGGGACCATGGCACATATAATGATGGGCCGGGTCAACACGTGGTTAATATTGGATGCTCTCCTGTACTCAACTTGGAAGCGGGACATCCCCTTGTGATGTGGTTGTTTGAACATGGGGCACCCTCAATTCCCACAGATGATCTCCGATGATCATCATTTGTCCTGCATAGCCACTTTTGGGCTATACCCCATGTTTCTTCAGATGCCCATTTGTTTCTATCTATATCTATATCTATATTTTATATTCCATATTGTATGTTCTATATTCTATACTCTATACCTATCTATATAATATACGTTTGTACAATATAATAGAAAATAATATAATATAAAATAATATATATCTATATATGGGATTTCCCAGGGATTTTAAGCACGGGGCCAGGGACCTGGCTCAGGACGATTTGGTGGCTGAGGGCTTTATGCTGAGACCATGCAAGGAGGTGCGCAACCGCAATTGGTCCGAACGGTGCGTTTTCTAAAGCGAAATGACCGGTTTTAGCAACAGCAGTGGAGTAGAAGTGATTTAAAACCCACACTTTAAAACGGAAAAACGGGTGATACACTAATTATACACCACTGGATCTTCAGTAATTAATTACAGTAAGTAGTGGAATGCGGTGGAGCATTAAATGATGAGTAACATGGGCGATTTTAAGTGGCCTATCCAGTTAGGAGGCAGCCAAGGAGCTAGATTCAGCCATGCTTGGGGTGATTGAGATGACTTCCCACATGTTTGGGATGGGTTTTCCACAATCATCAGATCCAACCTGTATCTGGTTGGTGGTTTGGAACATGTTTTATTTTTCCATATATTGGGAATGTCATAATCCCAACTGACGAGCTCATATTTTTCAGAGGGGTAGGCTCAACCACCAACCAGTAAATGATGTAGTGGGGCTAAAGTGGTAGGTGGGTAGGTATACCACCAACCAGGTATGTATTCTGTTAATATTGTGTTAGTCTAATCTTCCCGCCAAGTGACTAACCAAGGATCTCACCGGCTCGCTTGGATCACCTCAGGTGGCTCCAGAGATCAAGAACGACACGTCCCCATGTACCTTGGCCGCTGAAGGTCCATCTGGACATTGGAGGTTTCAGGGCTGCTTAAATGACTAGGCCGTTGGCCATTGCTGCTTAATTACTTGATATCAATTTTCAGGATGCCTCACCCAAATTTTGCCAAATGTTTCTGGATTGCATGTATAGATATCCACGAGTGTGTTTATGCCGCGTCCCCGTAGTCTCTAGAGTCCAAACATACCCGATCTCAACGAACATCCCGGTGAAGGGACAGCTGGACGTCGCCGGAGGTCTGTGGCAAAGCCCTGAGAAACCGAGCAAACAAGCAGTGGACACGTACGAGGCCTCATGCCTGTCAGAGTAGCGCAGATCCGAAGATTGATGAAGATTGGTACTTTGAAATGCATGGAAATTGGATGAAATTGGTACTTTGGTAGTTTCATATGTGTGTTTACTTTCCATTCTTAGCTCCGCTCTATGGGCGGATCACCAGATATCACCAGTGATCAGCAGATGTGTCAGGGTTTTCAACCACCAAGCTGCCAGGGTGCTCCCCAAATGTTAAGATCCAACCAAGCATGAGGCGCTACACTTGGTTTATAATCCCATCCTGCGGAAAAACACCATCACCACATATATCACAAATTGTATAGTTATAAGATGTTATAAGTTATAACCCAACAAAAAGTATACCATAAATCGTAGTTAAGCTAAGTTAAGCTATATAATTATGGTTTTTGCCCAACGATGGTATAACCCAACTTACCTATCCAGACGTTCCCCCATCTTTGGAGCACTGTTGGATTTCCCAAGCTACACGTCAGCTACTGTCCAGACAGGTTTGGAAGGAAGGCGTTTTCTATGCCACTTGGCTCAAGAAACAGTGACTTTGGAAAGGGCTGTTTGGAGTTATAGGGTCTCAGCTAAAAGGAAGAGTGGTTCCATCTATGCATTTCTTGAAGATAATTTACTTTCTTAGATTTTATGTCCATGTTGTTTCTCTTTTGGGACCCCTATACCCTCCGGCAGTCTAGCATGGCTGGCGGCAGAGCCTGGGGAGACCAAGCTCCACTTGAGGATTTCTTGCACAGATACCCCAGTATACTCCATGAGCATTTGTGAAACGCTGTCAAAAACACTATTTGAACCACCATCATTTCCACCCCCTCCAGTTTTGGTAGATGATACCCTCTGGTTATGTCAAAATAGCTATTGAAAATTACCATTTATAGTGGATTTTCCCATTGAAAATGATGGATCTTTCCATAGTTTTTTGTATGTTTACCAGATGATATTGCCTTGATTGTTGATTCAATCTGGTAATATCATCTGGTAAACTAATAATCTAATATAACATCAGTGCCAAAGACAATCTTGATTGTGATAACTTGATTGTAATGATCAATCCTAATATCATCTATAAATGGGCCATCTATCCCATGGCTATGTTAGTCATAACCAGAGGGTAGATGATTGATCACAACTTAACTGCTTCCCATGAACTTCCCATGTGACATCCGTCGAGGCGTGCGAGCAAAGCATCTCGCATCACACGGACGCCTTGTCCGAAGCCTTGGTTCCCCGGTGGCACCAGTGGCGGCGCCGTTGATGACCTCCCTGAGCAAGATATATGGATATGTATACATATATAAAAAAAACATATAGTTATTTCTACATGTGTATATAATATATATATATATAATTATATATATATATTGATATATTATATATATATGGGCCCAAATCAAGTTGGGTTTATCAATGCTGTGGGCGTGCATGGATGCAAACATGCACGCACATCGTAGGTAGCATGCAATTTTTATGTACCACAGTAATTGGGCAAACATCCCTGAGGATCCACATTACCTTGTTATATGTATATATATATATATGTATATCATTTAAATTATATATATATATATTATATATATATGTATATATATATATGTATGTACACGCGTATTTGTATTGATGACTTTCCCATTAGGGGGTACTGTAATATAATTTTGAACGATAAAGTCCAAGTTTTGGTGGTGAAGCCTGGATGTTTGATGGCAGCTTTTAGGTTGATGATGTCTCCTGCAATCAATCTCCTCTTCTTGTAGCTTTGAACGCTGCCCTTGGTGATTACTGAATCCATGAGCCGGACATGCCCATTCACCAACCGTTACTTCGGCCGATTTCCCCCCATTAGGTGTCCACACTACATGGGATTATATGAAGAAACAGCATACAAAACCATGTGCAACCATGACCACATTATAAAAGTCCATGATTTGGGGATTTTCTTGCCACTGTTCACTTCCTAAAAGGGGTGAAAACACCATTTTTGTGATTCCTTTGTCCCAGGCGGAACGCCTGCGGGGCCAGCGTGATGTGAACCTGACAGAGGTGGCGCAGCAGGCGTCAAGCCCGGTGGAGGATCCCCGTTTTTTGGGCGGAGGGAGATATAGATTGGGGTAGATTAGAATAGATGGATGACCTGATTTCAGGTCTGTGAATTATAGAATCGATGGATGGAATCTGTTGTTTTTTTTTGGGATGTCCATCATTTTTGATGATGAATCTGTTGCAAACTGCAGACCGACAGGCATGCCAGAAGGTCGCCAAGTGCGAGTCTGTGAAGAAAGCCAAGGATGATGGAGATGAAGGGCTGGGGATGCATTCCATGTTGCCCCTCATTAATTGGAAAAGTATGGAAACGTGATGTCTACGTCTATATATGTCTATATATATATATTGATCTATTTGTGCACTATCTATTTGTCCATCTATCTACCTGATCTCCATATATAATATGTATATATATTATATGTTTCTTTCTTTCTTTCTTTCTTTCTTTCTTCTCTGTCTTTCTTTCTTTCTTTCTGAATTTCTTTCTGACCTTCTCGATCTATCCATCTATCCATCCATCCATCGACCTATCATCTATCCTTTTTAAATGTATTATCATTCCATCCCTACCTATGATCCTATATGAGTTATGGTCACATTGTTCTTTGGCGCTCTGCCACTGCATAGTACAGACTGTAGGAGGCGAAGCCGCCTCCAGCGGGTGCAGGCGTGGGACAAGGTGATATCCACATGGATCTTGATGGTTAGATACCGGGGTAGCTGGTAACTATCCCAAAAATGACCTTACCCTCTGGTAATTTGTTACATAGCTATTGAACAGGGCCATAGAAATAGTGGATTTACCCATTAAACATGGTGAATCTTTCCATATCTATGTGAAATTGCCAGAGGGTAATTCAGCTTAGCGATCCATCAACGAGTCTATCTTGGCAGCTGATGATTGAAGATTATTGAATATGCCTCAATCAAATTCGATCAATTGTTCAAATCCAGCCTGGGTTTGAAAGCTTCAACCCACTGGTCACTCCCAGAATTTAAGAGTGGGAGCTGGGAATAGCTGGGAGGTTCTTGTTGGAAGATGAATCAAGTGGCCCAAATCAACTTGCCAAATGCAATGCCGACTTCAATCAGCTACTGGCTAGCATGATTGCCAGTGAAGTGTTCCTCCTTTGTGCAGGCTCCACATCCCAAGCCCCAAAGAAGGGCAAGGCTGGTGGTGAAACAAGCAGATTGCAGCAAGGGGGGTTCAAAAATGTTGATGTTCTATCCTTTCCAGAGACTTCACAGGATTTTTGAATTCCTCTCGAATCCAATTCACAGACACGCGATGTGCACATGCATTTAGGGTTGCTACATTTATTCGATGGGGTCGAAGTGCCAGTTCTCCCTTGCGAAGCCGACCTGCCCAGGGCTCCAAAAAGGAATTGTGATCTGCGGAGCGTTGCAAAGATGGCGGCCACTGGCGAAGGGAGTAAATTCGTAAATTCGCCATGTTGGAGTTGATTTGAATGAGGAAATCCTGAAGGTTCGATGATCTCGATGGATGGATGACCATTACCAATTCATTACCATACTTACGCACTGTGTTTTTTTTTGTTCTTTGCACCATGGCAGGGCGCTACTGTATTTTTGACGGCCTGCTGGACTGAGTCTCCAAACCTGAGCTCTGCCGATATCTGCCGATAGGCTATCCCTTGCCAGTTGTGTGTGACTCACTAGAGTCAAATTATTGAACCTAAACTCTGATCCTTTTCAAACGCCGTACACGAGCTCTGGATGTACTGGTAATGATGCACCAATAACAACCCTGCAGTTGGAAAAACTCTTCCAAAATCTTGCAAGTACTTTCTGGCAAACATACAGGCAAGGGCACCAAGAGTGTCTTCACTGGAGACAGCACCGCTGCGAGGTTGAGCCCTTCGAACTCAGAGGCCCAAGCCAGGGCATGCCAAGGCTCAAGAACATGCAACAAAAAGAACACGGAAACCATCAGAAACCAACCAAAACGTCCAAGATTGCAGGTTCAACATGGTTCAACAGCTGTTGGTCATCTTGCTGTAGCACTTACAGCTGTATTTGAAGTCGTAGCATTGGCTGCAACTACCGGACGGGACTTCATCACCAATCCCCCAACTTATTTGGTCCCGCATTGCTGCCATGGATGCTTCGGAAGGCCAGCCGCATGAGCTGCTAGCGCAACAATTGGAAGGTAAGGGCGCGGCTGACTGGAGGTCGGGGTTTGAACAATTCTTTCGATTCAAACCCCAAACTGAACATCAGCGCGAGGGGGAGGAGGCTGGGTGTTGGCAGTGTCGAGTCGTCAACTATCCTGGCTATGAAGAAAGCGAAGATCTATGGGGCGGCTGGCGCAACAGCAAGGGGGCGGCGGAAGTTGATGCTTTTCGCCAGGCCTTCAAACATCTTCCTCAACCCACTGCAACTGGCAGCTCAAGTGGAAGTTATGCAGCGGCCTCGGGAGCCCAACCTGTAGTTCCTTCTGAGTCACCTCCAGATGCTGAGACAAATGCTCTACCTGAAGCCACTAGCTCCAGTTCAGGAGCGCCTCGCAAGTGATACAGTGATACCCTGAATATTCTTTGGTCATCTTTGGTCAATATTGGGTACAAATTCCTGTCCAGGGATGTCCAGGGCAAATTTTGGTGTGATTCCGTATGATTCCGTCAATTAAACTCCGGTTTATCTTTTTGACATCTTTTTGCATCATTTTCAAAATCATTGCATTTTAAACATGCCCACTCAAAAACTATTATAGCTATTGTTTCTCAGTCGCGTTGACTCCGCATAGGCATTTCCGTCCTTTTCTCCTGCGTTTCCGTCCAACAAAATGGAGTCTTTTGGCACGTAGTAAAGTAAGGTCAGCCAAAAGACACTGCCAAAGATAACGTTGACCAAACCAAGTCCCTTCCAGGAAACCCGAGGGCAGAAATGTTGCCAACAGCTCTTTGATAATATGAGTTATGTCAATTTATGTGTCGTTTCGAAGATCCAGGTGTGGGCTGGGGCATGTAAATCCTATGAAATTCCGTGGAACATGCACGTTACCAGGGTTTACAGTGAGTTATTATTGATAGGCAACTGAATGTGTAATAGAGCTTGATGTGGATGTTTCCAGTCGCTCCCAGTGGCAGGACCTCAGCTACTCTATCGCAAGAACCAGACCGAGGAAGTGCCAGCTGAAGTCCTCGATGTGGTGGATGCATTTGAGCAAGCCCCCTCTGCTCGAGGTGCCCTCGATGTCTTGGAAGTTTGGAGAGCAGACGTTCCTCAGGATCTCAAACAATCATGGGAGACAGAGAAGCGAAAACTGCAGGATCGAAACAGGAATCCAAATATGAAAAAGACTAGCTGGCAAGATCAGGAGCCAGGCAAGGATGGTATAGACATTGACATGGACGCAACGAGAGCGGCATGCCTCCGTAGAGAACGTGAAGAAGTTGCGTGGCAGTTGCTTTCTGTATCTCACAAACATGAAGGGGGTGCAAGAAGCTGTCGTGTCTACCATGGATGCCCCGACTGGAAGGTTGCTCAGAGTATTTGCCACACCGGCTTCGCGGCAAATCTTGCAAAGACCAAAGGTTGGTTCGGAGAAGGCCTCTACTCAACATTGAATGCACCCTATGCTTTGCGCTATAGCCTTGGTATGTCGGACTTCTGGGAGAAGCCTGGTGCAGAAGGCTGGGTGATTGCTGCCAAGTTGGTTTATTCACAGGTATATCCGGTCACTGTGGCAGATGACAGTACTCCTTTGATTTCAGAACCGGGTCTCAAAGGCCGTCGAATTGGTGCGGCTGACGGGGCTAGAGGTTGCGATTGCCAGTTTGTTTGCGTCCGAGGACATCCTCCCAATGCCAAGCACAAAAACCGACACTATCTTGCTTGCAAACCGGGTGAGAGGCCGGAAGCCACTGAGATTGTAGTAGACCAAGAGGCTCGGATATTGCCAGAGTACTTGGTGAATGTTCAGGTGAGCTGGGGGTGGAGCCGGCACTACCGATCTGTGAAGGAAAGCAAGAAACCTGACACAGACAGGATGGCAAGTCATTGAATATAAAGTTTATAAAGGGATATATACATAGGAGCCTGAAAAGATAGACAATGAAAGACACAAGAAATGCAAACAGTGAGGAACGCAAGATTATTTGATTTAACTGGACAGTCCGAAACAACATGAACCAGACAGTGTCCCATCAAAGGACCATCGTTCCTTGATCAATTTTCTAACATACAGACAGACAGACAGACAGACGGACAGACGGACGGACAGACAGACAGACAGACAGACAGACAGACCGGTTTTCATGATCAGTCACTTGTACTTAAAACATAATCTTAACGTATCTTAAAACATCTTCACGCATATCTATAATATTCTATAATTACTTTCCATGATTTTGGTAGCTGGCATCTTCTTGCATCTTGTTGCCAGGTCACAGGTGACGCGAAGCTTTGCAAGAGGATTCAACTGGCTTCTGAGCACTGGGGGCGGCCCATGGCTTCAAACCAGGACACGGCCTTGGAGACGAATGGCTCCACGAAGATTCTGCAAAATACAGTGAATTCCGTGCAGAAATTGGAGACTCTGGCGAGGAAAAAACCTGTGAAGAACGGATCCGCCAGAACACAAGATGACAACCTGCACATCGATATTCAGTACAAGTTCGCACAGGTAGATGATCACTTTGTTGCAGAAGTCCGTGTGTTAGGCAGAGATTTCCAAGGATACCCGCAGCCACGGAAGCAAGCGGCAAAGCAGTCTGCCGCACAAGTTGCAATCAAGGAGCTCCAGCCTGATGCAGAAGGCTAGACGTGAGCACTTTTCCTGGCAGCTGTGGGTAGATGACAGCTCTTGGTTTTCGTATCATCGTTGGTCCAGACTGTCCTTCTTGTTCTCAGGGTGTCATGGATTGCCATGGTCCCTGCTACTGACTTTAAGCTGGCTGGTGGTTTCAAACATTTTTTATTTTCCACAAGACGAGGGAAATCCTTCCCATTGACTAATATTTTTCCAAGATGGTTAAAACATGTTAAAACCACCAACCAGAGAATCTTTAAGATCTGCTGAGCACTTTGAGGCGCTCTGCTGAGCAGTTCCGCCTTTTTTTTGTGCAAAAATCGTGTAATTCGTGTCACGACATGATCGGAGATCATAGGTTGGGGGACTGCATGGCACTGTGCAATGTAGTGTGCCAAAAGATGCTACAAGTGGTGAGTAATGGCGGGTATGCTTCTGACATCTTCTGACTTCCCCTCGCATTGTAAATATTATACATACTTATACAATATATATATATATAGATATATACACCTAATGAGTATGAACATGGGCTGTTTCAATGCACCTTGTCTCACCCGGCAAATAGGTGCATGTGAAATTTGCTGTTTTTCTCCTGCTGGGTTGAAATGATTCGCTAGGTAACAGTTGCAACATCACTGGGAAGTGCTTCACTTATTTTCGCACATTCTGTAGACATGGAGGCCACTTGCCATGACTTGCCGGTGCATTTTACATTCATTTACAACTCAGCTTCCCGTCACACAGAAGTTACTTAAAATAATAAGACATTGCCCGAAGTTCATGGTTGATGCTTTTCTGTAGTTGTTCTGTAGCGAAGGTGCCATTGATCATGGTTGCAACACGCAGAAGTCCATGGTTGAAACACGTTGGAGCTGGAGAAAGCCGTGATTTCTGGTTGTTTTGCAGCGGCTTCCCGGGCTGCAGTGTCGCCATGGGGCGCATGCCTCAGAATCAGCGGGATTTTGGAGCTGAGACTGATGGATCCAATAGCAAAAACCCAGGAAAGATCGGGAAAGATCGTGATATTTATACATATTTTATACATATTTACTGGTCTGAAGATGATTGCAGGGCTATTTGTATTGGGTTTATGATGACCTATGACCGTCATGGGCCCCCCATTCATATGTCAACTATCTTCAGTTCCAGCGCCACATCGCGAACGAGGCCGAATGGCCAAGCTCCCATCTATTTGGATTACAATGGCTGCTCAGCTGCGAAAAAACTTGGGCATAAACCCATGAAATCTGCATTTTGTTGGTGATATCTTCAAATTACCGTTCAAAACCTGGTCGAATTCCCATTGCTGGCCAGCAAAAACATCCCATTTGTTGGTAACGATGCATCCACCGTCGTTGGCGGTCCAATCCCTATGATTTAGATCATGTTTTTGCCAATCATGTTTGTTGCCTAAATTCTAACTTCTGCATGCTAGTTCAACCACCAGTTGTGCTCGATCTTCAATGCTGCTTCCCACCGGATTCAATCTATCCCACTGGTGATCCCCCGAAATAACACATGGATAATCCCTTCTTTGCGGTTGTGGTTAATAATCTCTTAATAACTTAACCACAATTACCATGATTCATCAATAGATATTGATATTCATTATATCATTATGTACTATGTACCATGTTTTTTTTGTGATTAAATCATTAAATCCCCCATTTTTGATGGTTGAATGGAGATGAACCTCCAGATGATTGGTCGAAATCACCACAGTTTTCGTTGGCCAACAGCACCTCCCTGCTGGAAGGCACGACGCCAATTGACCCGGAAGTGTGCCAAGCGATGTCGCTGATGATGCGGGGCCACCTAGGAGGAAGCGCTCGTGGAACTGTGGAACTGGACTGAAACAAGGTGGGAGATTATAAATATCTTAGCCATATTAGCTATATTTCTGAAAATTACATATTTTTCAAAATCTATAGATAACTAAATCTATATGAGCTAATATTATACAATATTATACATGTACGATAATATTATCTATTTGTCTATGGATAGATAGAAGGATAGGATAGGAAAGGAAAGGAAAGGAAAGGATAGGATAGATAGAACCAATTTTCTGTTATTTTCATCAAACTGATCTTGTCTGGCGTCTGGCTAGCATCATCTGAATTTTGATGTGCTTATGTGCTTCGGCCCAATAATTTTCCCACAGGGGATGGTGGCCATTGTTGGGTGATCGAAGCTGATTCAGACTCGATGTGAACACCAAAATATACCCGTTGCTTGCTCCCAGCTGAGATCTAGGAGCTCCAGCCCCTGGTGTGCATGGCTATTTTTTAGGTTTTTTAGTAAATTTGACGATAGGTCCCTTGATTTTATTTGCAGACATGCTAGATTTTATCTCGATCCTATGTGTGAGATAAATTCCAAGGGGCCTGACCCCCCTAGGTCCCCTCAAGGGTACTCGCTTCCAAAGAGGACCCAAAGGGGGGTCCAGCCCTTGGATTTTATCTCATTCATTCTCATTCCAATTTCAGGTCAGGCCCGTTGATTTTATCTTTGGAAGGTTGGGTTTTTGAATTTTATTTGTGTCCTACTTGAGGCTTGGTACCTATCTTATTTTCAGATGTCAGCCCCTTTCAATTTAGGTCCAACCTACACCTTTGATTGGATAGGAAGAAACAGCAACCTTGAGTGATGAAATTGATGAAATCCCCTGCAAAATTGGCGTCAAACTGCAAGGTGCATGAAGTTTATTTTGTTGAGCATTGCTGCCATGTTTATCAAACTCACCGTTACACATTTCCTCACCTTGAAACCTTATTGTTTTTGAACTTTCAGGTCAAGATATGTCAAGATATTGAATTTGACC
>Ga0126342_10006392_pt1 | contig 20878 bp, 15 predicted proteins | sample Cyp1metagenome_FD_92528 | JGI IMG/M metagenome (GOLD analysis project Ga0126342, IMG submission 92528) | Coral microbial communities from Lord Howe Island, Old Settlement Bay, Australia - Cyphastrea 1 metagenome | ecosystem: Host-associated > Invertebrates > Cnidaria > Coral ...
ATTACTAAAAGTTGTGGTGATGCCAAACTTGAACTTTTTCCAGGCGCACGGCCTCCCGATACGACTTTTACAAGCTGATACGACTTAACGCTAGCGCTTGTATAAGCCACAATTAGTCCTCAATCCGCCGGCCTGCCGGCGTGTCTGAGTGGAAAGTGTTGTTCTTGTTTCTGTTCTTGGCTTGTGCTTGTTCCTTTGTTCTCTTGCTGCGCGTTTTTGCTTCGTCTGAATCAAGTCCACCCCCCCTCCCCCACTACTACTAGTACTGCTATTATTACTATCACTACTATTACTACTATTGTATCACTATTGTACTACTATTACCATCTATTACCACTATTACTACTGCTACTGCTACTGCTACTGCTACTACTACTACTACTGCTGCTGCTGCTGCTACTACGACTACTACTACTACGACTACGACTACGACCACGACTACTACTACTACTACTACTACGACGCCTACGCCTACTCCTACTCCTACTCCGACGTCTACTCCTACTCCTACTTCAGCTTCTCTACTCCTTCCTCGTCTTCTTCCCCAAGTACTAAGCGGCCAATGACACTGTCTACAGCACTACAGTCGTCTACAGGTACTCGTCACAGGACGCACAGGGTACTAAACTGATCGACCAGTACTCATTTGAATGCTGTTTTTTTTTCCTTCTTAGTTTCCACTGACGTAACAAACCTCTTCCGCCAACGCTTCCGCAAACCTTGCGCAGATGAAAAAGAGCTCATGTCTTCATATAGCTTCCACGAGCTTCCACGTGGGTAGGTTTGGGTGATTTGCTTCCGCGACCTAGGTGTGGAGAATGTTTTTCTATCTTATTATGGGAGTATTATTGTGCTTTTCTATAGCTTCCACGACACTTCCGCGAAAATTTCCTTCCGCGGTGCATCCACACCCTTCCGCGCGTGCAGCCACAACACGCACACACTCACCCTGTTATGACTCGACGAATACTACCGAAGACTAACGATAAAAAACAGCTCTCAATTTGGTATGCGGTCCATAGATGTCCATAGGTTGTTCAAGCAGGCACTTGCTACTCAAGCTGCTTCTGATCTACGTTTCTGTCTTCTTCTTCTTCTTCTTCTTCCTCTTCTTCCTCTTCTTATTCTCTTCTCTTCTGCTTCTCTCTCAGGCTTCCACCTAGCGTGCACATCAACTTCCCTCGGGGCAATCTCTCTCCGCTTCCACCCTGTCTCCTTCCATGCAGCCGTCTGCTGTCAAGCCAGAGGCTCATACATAGTACTTGGCGCTACTTTGCTGGGGGCGGTGCTAATTTGGTATACGATCAATAGGTTGTTACAGCCAGCACTTGCTACACAAGCCGCTTCCGTTTTACGGCTTTGTCTTCGTCTTCCTTTCTTCCGGCTAGCCGAAGGTAATGAAATAATCCACACTCAAAGCTCCTCTCGCAGCATTTTTCACCCTTTGTCTCCATCGCCACATCGCCGCATCGCCACGGCACGAGCAAATGCTCGGTCGCGGCAACTGGTCACCTGGATTCGCCTGCGATTCTTTCTGGGATTCCGATTCCTCTCGTGATTCTGGATGATTCTGGAGTAACTTGGGGTAAATATGGGTAAACTTGGGGTAATCTATATCTATATGGGTAAATGGTTTGTTTTTGCTTGATCTTGTGCTTGATCTAGCTGTCCGTTCAGGAGGCATGTTAACTATACCTAGCTCCTTGCCTCGAGTATCGGTGGCGCTATGTAAATGGTGCTGGAGGCTCTAGCTGAGGGTCAACATGGTTCAACTTTTAGGTGGTTGAAACTGTGTGTCAAACGTGCCTGCAACTTACCTTCCGGGGATCTCAGGATTGTCTCCAGGGTAGTTGGGTGGCAGAATAATCATCTTCCAACACTTAAACTTTTCAAGGTTCCGTCTACAAGTTAAAGGGTCTACAGATGTCTACAGTGTAAAAATTCACAATCCCTCTGGTAAACTAACATAACTATGGAAAATCACCATTTTTAAAAGGTAAATCAACTATAAATGGCCATTTTCAATAGCTATTTATGTTAGTTTACCAGAGGGTAACTATACCAACTGTTTGGCCGACCTCTCCATCTTGAAACCATGGCAGGAAACCTCTAAGCCAGCTAGACATGTCCCGATTTTGACCCAAAGGCATATGCAACTGGACAAAAACTTTCAGGTGCGATGCAACTAGAGGTCACCCGGTGGCTGTCTGTTCTTGCCAGTCTAAGGGTATGAACCTCTGGTGAAGACTGTCAATGTGGCAATACATTAAAATAAAGCACGAGAAACTTAGTGCCAGCTACTTTCTGATATTGTCATGTAAAAAAAATGTTGTTGGTGCCAACCCATTAGTGATTCAGAGTCAATATTGTTACATCAACCATCTTCACTACCTATTCTTGGCGGGCTCAGTTTCTATATCTACCGGGCTGGACCATTGGTAATTGGACCCCCCCTTGCAGCAGATCATGATCCAACAGATTTCTCTTCTATATCTAAGCGCTAGCCGCTAGCCGCTGATTCGTCACTCAGCATGTCACTTCGCAAGCGCCGGCACCTAGCAAATGCTCCAGGTTCATGTTGATATGTAAAGAGTTTATATGGACAGTTTGTTACTAATTGTATACTGCTGTGTAAATCCAAAAAGGAAGATGCTTGATATTACGAAGAAGAAATATAATCATTCTGTCACATTGCAATGCATTGCTGAATATCGCTGTAATTCATTACGCCGCCACATGCAACAACAAGAATTCCCATCATGAGTTCAAGTAGCAAAGATCAAATGCTCATGGAGTCGAACCTAGTTCTTGTTCTCCTCAAACTGGTCAAAGTCAATGGTCAATTTTGATCACATAGCCTAGGGTAAACTAACATAGATGTAAAACATGGAGGAATTCCGGAATTCCCGAATTCCCTACAAAATGGTGATTTGCCACTTGCCTATGTGAGTTTACCCCAGAGTATATCAATGGCCATTTCAGGAACCTAAATTGGAGGTACCTACCATATATAAGGCCTAGATAAGGCCTATGAAAGGGAATATCCCAGCAAAATATTGCCTTATATGGTACAGTACCTCCATTTTCGGATCCTGAAATTCCCATTGAGTATATCCCCAAATTGGGGTCAATTGAAAGTACCAATTGAGTATATCTGCAGCTGCCCCAGGGGCCCCTCCCGCTACCCTCCCGCAGATGCCTTTGTCATCTACATAGACCGAGAAGGTACAGAGTTTCTCCTTTTCCACCTGTCGCCGAAGGGTGAAAAACCCTGCCTGGACCTGAATTGAAAAAACATGATTTTTGATTTTTTGAGCTCTGCCAGCAAAGATAAAAAGTATGTTTGACATGGTTGGAAAATTCATGACATAGTGACATAGTTGTTTCAATATGTTTAAATTAAGAACAACTATTGGATGTCAACCAACATTGACCAGCAAGGATCATTGTGATACGTGATAATTCACAAGACTACAATGTCGGCCTTGTGATTTCGGCTGATGATCTCTGAGGTTACCCAGCTGTCAACAAGCTTTTCATGCAGCTGTGACTGAAGAAAATCAACTTGTCACTAGTGGTCGGAGGTATAGCCAATTCACACCAATTCCAAATGGATATGTTTTTGTTCAAGAAAATAGGGTATGCAAAAATTAGATTCTAGATATTATGAACCGTTATTAACCATTATTAACCATTATTAACCACTATTAACCGTTATTAAACATTATTCACCATTATTAACCGCTATTAACCACTATTAACCATTATTAACCAATATTAACCATTATTAACCATTATTAACCATTATTAACCATTATTAACAATTATTAACCATTATTAACCCTTATTAACCACTATTAACCATATTTATTTTTCATTTGTAGAAAATAGGGTATGCAATAAATGATTTAGGCTTTGATTCTAGATGGTAGTGACATGTCATGTGTGTCAAGGGGTTCCAGACCCTTGAAATGTGTTCAAGCTCACCACTATATATATATATATATTTATACATATATATATATATATACAGTGTATATATATATATATATAGATATATACATATATATAGAGATATAGATATAGATATAGATACAGCTATTGTACCAAAGTATATAATGACAAATAAGCATGCCAAAAAAAGTACAATTATAATGCCATCAAGCCATGAAGCTCGCCACCCCAAGGGGGACCCCTTAGAGACCCAGCACGTTCACCTCCACGCCCTGCGTGATGTCTGGCTTGCGGAAGTACAGCAAATTCATGCCCTTGGTGAAGCGGAAAAAACAACCATGTGGTCAACTAATAATGGTTAATACTGGTTAATAATGGTTAATAATGGTTAATAATGGTTAATAATGGTTAATAGTGGTTAATGGTGATCAATGGTGATTAATGGTGATTTGCCCTCTGGTAAGCATACAAAAAGCTATTGAACATTGCAATTTATAGTTGATTTACCCAGCTAGAACATGGTGACTTTCTATACTTATGTTAGTTTACCAGAGGGTATATAGTAATATCTACTCTATAACTGCGTTGAACATATAATAGTAATATCGTTATATATTCACAGAATAATAATAATATACCATAATGATAGTGTCTAAAAGCAGCCTCTAAACAATACCACAAATTTGCTGCACTGCATATAACATATAGTAGCAATATACTAATATCTAATAATCATATATCAATGTCTAATGATACATTTCCCTTGAGGATATCCTCTCCCCCTGTAGTTTCAACTACCCCCCAAACAAAACCCTGGTTTATACAGAATTGGATCTATTTTTTCTAATTTTGTGTTGGGGTCCTTTATTCAATACTCCCTGAACCAAAGATTATCAGAGAGAACAACCATTCTAAATTGAGAACAGGATCTGGATACAAGAAACAATGTAGAGAACTGGGAGAGAACAAATTCTTCAGATTGAAACACCGACACACTGTGGCAATTCACGATGCGACAGCAGCAATTTTGACAGTTTGCAAACGGCCTGTTATACTTGATATTCCCTGGGTGACGAACTCTTGAAACAAATAATTTGCAAAGTAACAACATCAAATCTGGAAGAGATTATTAGAGCATCCCTGATGCATTTTTTTTAGAAAGTGGGCCGCTTGCTACAAACCTAATTAATGTATCCCAATGATATATTCTATATGTGTACTATGCAGTTCTTTATTGCCACCAATGATTTTGAAAAAAAAACATCGCAGTTTTTATCCACCCCATACCCATATATATATACACATAAATTATTGTTACCAAAAGGTATACTGCTGCATCACCTGTGTGTTGATCAGCCATCCAGTTGTTTCCGTTGTTTCCGTTGTTCGTGTATACCCCTCGTTAGTTGCAATTGACTAAGCATTCCTTCACATTCACGGCATCCATTCCTAACTGATTTCTGCCTTGGTTTGGCCCATATCACCACAATATTCTTGCTACCCATCACATGGTTTCCCATGGTTTTCCCTGTATTTTTTTACTTTTTGGATATCCCACATTTTGAGACAAACTTTATATAGTTGAACAACTATTCTATTACCAGTTTTATTAGTTACCCTCTGATAATTTAACATTGCTATGGAAAACCACCGTTGCAGATACGAATACATAGGTAAACAATCTATTTTAATGGGCCATCTTCAATCGTTTTTCTATGTTTCCTGGAGGGTATTGACTATCTCCCCAATATACCATCTCTGGACTCACACTCTCCCACTATATCTATCTATACCCACCATTCTTGTAGATTATGTTCCCCATGTTCAGATAAACCCATATTCACATTGTTGGTTGTACATCCCACTATATACCCATTACGTCTCCACGTAATGCTTGATTTTATACAAGCCCATACCCATGATTCATCAGAATAAGCTTTATGTTTGATGGTTAAGTATGGTTTAACCATGTTAAATCCCTAATTATTTTGCCCTAAAAAAATCTCATGTGTGTCCATCCAATCCAATATTTCAGGGTCATTTTGTCTTCATTTTGCTCAAACCCACGACACACCCATCTGGTTGGTGGTATACCTACCCCTCTGAAAAATATTGGTCAGTTGGGATGATTTCCCAACTGAATGGAAAAAAAATAAAATTCATGTTCCAAACCACCAACCAGCCATCCTTTCGTCGTCCAAACTGCTGACTTGCCCTCTGCCTCCGCGTGGCTATTGGCCTGTTGCTGATTCGCAAGGTTCACGCCGGAGTCGAGGATTGGAAGCAAGAAAAACGTTATAATATGTACAAATAATTTAGGTTTGACCATGAAAAAACAGAAAATAGGGATTTATATAGAACAAACATGGGGATTTAACATGATTTATTCATCAATATTTATGATTTAGCCGTGAACAACGGAATTAAAGCAGCAACAATGGAGATTTAAGAAACCAACAAACATGTATATAAATGTAGATTCAGCCAACAACGATGGTTTCTTTCCCTTCAAACAAATCTGGGATAATATGTTTGGTGGCTTCAACACGTGCAGCTAAGAAAAGGTATCATGACTAGCATCATCTGGATATAAAAACCAAAGCACGATACCAATCGACAAACCAGGGTAAACATTCACGGGTGGTTGACATTGAAGTACCCACCATCCACCTGAATACAAAGATTTGAGGTTGCAAAGATTTGCAAAGCAATGCATCGTTGAAAGTGCCGAACTTGGTCCATGTTCAACTGAAAAGCAGAGATTTAAATCTGCAGTTTATGTTCATTTCAGGTATCTACCAAAGATATACAGTAAGATATTACCAATGGGTCAAGAAAGGGTGGCGTATGGGATGCGCAGCTGCACTGCAGAGAGCTAAATCAAGTGATCAATTTTACAAGGCCTCATCAAATCAACTCATCGATCCTCTACTATACCAAATAACACACAGAAAAAGTAGGTTACGGAACTCACTCACACAACAATAAACAAGTTCAACACCTGTATGAAATATGAGGCATACCCTCTGGTGAACTAACATAGCAATGGAAAATCACCATTTTTCATGGGAAAATCCGCTATTTCAATGGCCATTTTCCATTGCTATGTTAGTTCACCAGAGGGTAGCCAGTTAAACATCCAAGCCATACACCGGAAACCCTGCCATTGGAAAGTCCATCTATGCGATGGGATCATGGCCATTGGCGCCTCTAAGATCTTCATCTGCGCCTGTTCCGGAAGCTCCTGCGACGACTACAACGATACTCAACACCAGCACCTTTTTTTCTCGACTACCCTCTGGTAAATTAACATAGACCCTGGTAGATAGGGGTTAGAAGACTAGTTTCCATTAAAAATTGGTTATTTTCAGGGTCTATGTTTATTTACCAGAGGCTATGTATGTATTAAAAGCTATATATTAAAAGCGATTCTATTGTCTTCCATTCAATCGTGACACAGTATGTCATATCATACTATATTACATCATGGAAATATAGAGTAGTATATATCATAATTATCATCATACAGCAATTCTACCACAACATCTATATTGTATAATATAATAGACAAAATATTACATACATTTACATACAGTGCACTATTATATCATATTATATCTATGTTGTATATCCGATCGTTTGCTTCTGAAACGTCCATATGTTCAGCCATCTTGAGGCTTCCGTCATGGCTGTCCTCTGTGTTGTCGGGTGAAATAAAGCCCCAGCCTGCAGCGGCAACGCAACGGCAACCAGGTCCAGGCTTGTTGAGCGCAGTATGTGTATATATATACTATATGTATATATATATATATATACTATATGTATATATATATATACTATGTATATATATATATATATATATATATACATACTATATATATACACTATGTGCATATATAATGTATCTATGTTCAATTGTCATCAATTGTATTCATACTATACACATAGATATTGAGTTAAGGATATGTCTGTCTGGTATGGGTATGTTCCTGCAAGCCGGCCGGTGGCCGGCTTAACGGATACATCAATCGATCCTTTGAAACATGGATGCCATTCCGTAGTGGCAACCCCCGTTAAATTATTTAAAACAATGGAAGTTTGGATGAAGTATGGGCCAAACACCAGACCTGAGAATGGTCCTACAGCGAATAAATTCTTCGGTCATTCAGAGTATACCAAAAAAATATACTACTATGGTGAATTATGTGAGTTGATAAGGCTTCAATCCTCACATGTTGCTTTGGCGTCACAGCCGACAAATGCTAAACATGTCTCAAAAAGTCGCAAGAATGACTCTGAACTGTGGTCAGCTACTCCAATGTAATTAGTGTGGTGTGGCCAATGCCATACACCCTCTTTGGATCTCTTTGGGGGAATTGGTTTCTAATGCTCGCTTCACCACAACAGGGCCAATCTTGAATACAAGTACGTTGCGTCGCTTTTGGCCGGTTGGCACATGTTCCTTGATTCCCGTATTTCCACATCTATCGCGACATAAAGAAGTATTGACAAAGCATGAGCATCACCAGTAGCTGACCCACAAGAAAATCTCCCCAGCCCATTCTGCTTGGGAGGCCGGCCAAACTTGATGTTGTAGCTGGCAATGGTCCCCGTGTAGGTGCCGCCAAGCACCTGTGCCGGCTGCCAGGGCTTAAAAAAAAACTATGGATCCCAAGAATTTGCCCAGCAAACATGTTGGATTTAAAGCACACACATGGAGATTGAAGGAATTGCGGATGATCATCATATTAATTTAGCCGATTTAGCCATGAAATAATCATTACCTGGAAAAAAATGGGAAATCATATGGGAAAAGCATCGACATAGATAGAACTGCTGGAATTTACATCGTCGCCTGGTTTGTCTTAACAGGACCTTAAATGGGATTACAACTCCTGCAACTAAGATCATATATCACTTATATAAATGAGTTATTATCAGCCGGTTATACTTGTTAAGGGCTATAACATGTTATAATTGTATCGTTTACACCCTGCAGAAACCATTTTTTTGTTGGTTGAGACTGATAAACATATTTGGGAACTGCTCGGAGGCATCACCCCCCTCAGGATTCAGCTGTTTTTCTCGGTCACGCCATGCACAGTGAATTCTCATTATTTCAACATGTTTCGACGGTGTGGAAGCATCTTAGGCATCCGATAGAACGCATCCAGTGAGACTCGTCTGGGCCTTTTTTGGGCCTACTGTGAACTAACCGTTGCTTCCGCGGTCAGCACATCTCAGCACTTGCAGCCGGCGATTGCGATGCCATGCTATGTGGTAAAGCCAGGACGAACCAAAAACATCCCAATGGAATGAGTGGGAGGGAAATGATTGAAACCGTTCCTAATTGGATGTTGATGGTCGGGTTTACCGCATTTCTGCTCATGGGCTCTTACATACTCCACAATCAACTCACATCGGAAAACTCGTGTCGACGTGGGCAGGTTTTTTTCCCAAGAAGATACCAGATACATGGTGGCCATCATTGCACCACACCCAAAGTCTTGCTTCTTTCTGCCCTAGCAAAAAGACGTCCATGTCCAACCTTGATAAATACCTATAGCTGTTTTCTTGAAATTACAGCCATTTTAGCTTCGTTTTTCTCCTTTAGTTCCTGGATATGTGTGCTCAAAGATTTTTGATTTCCCAAAGCTTTGTCCGTTAAGTGATGAACCTGGGATCAAGGGCACCAGGGCACAATGCAGCTTGGGGCTGCGATCATTGATGGTATGAAACTTGGCGTCGAATGAGGCCCAGCCCTTGAAGCCTTGAGGTTGATTTGGAAGAAGTAAGGCCATATATAGGCCATATATACAATCATGTTATTCCGACAGATGTGATAGGTGAGGAATGAATAGGAATGATATGTTTTAGTTCTTGCAGAAACTCTTGGGTGGATAGCAGGCAACACATATTCTATCCAAAAGATATGATAAAGTAACCTTGAACCAGTGAAACTCGTTGCAGCAATGCCTAAGAATTGGGTAAAATGGTCAGATATGTATGTATATCATGTATATATATATATTATAATTACTATTATTATCTATTATTATTACTCTTATTATTATCATTATTATTATGTATATATATATACACATAAATAATATATATATATATATATATATTATATATATATATGTATATGTATATGATTATATGTATATGAATAATAATATATATATATATTATAAACATTATATATATACTATGTTATATGCATAAATATATCAGAATCCATCCTTCCCATTTGTTTTGTTGGAAAGGACTGTCTTGGTTGCCACTTCCCAAATTGAGTTTGCCCGTGGCTTGCCAATCACCAGCAGCATGGCTGCCAATTAAAAGATACAGCTGGCAAAAGACGAATCGTTTGCGCGCATCTCCGAAGACAAATGATAATTGATAAGGATGTTGATATTCCCCGTATATTTTTAGTAGTATAAAGGCAAATGATACTGTAAGGATTTCTCATGGATTGTGATATATATTCCCCATAAATTGGTTAGTAAAATCCCCAACTAATCATCAACCGGGGTCTTGAATCTTGAACACTACTCAAAATGACCTGAGGACAGGGGGAGAAAATCAGAAACCTCCAAAACTGCTGTGGTCGTTTCACACCATCGCCAAACCATAGCTATTGGTGAATTGCCTTAGACTAAGTCTCTGCATCTTGCGGCTTTTGCGATACCTGCAATGCAATTTGCATCAGGCATGCAAAATGGGTTCACTTCGCGCAAAATTGCTTCAAAACACTGGTGGAAGGCCGGCAGAGATTGCGAACACATGTTGATCATATCAAGGCATTGGAGGGTCCAGGTTGCAGTTCAAGCCGTGCCTCTGACTTGGATTGTATATATATATATATATATGTATCCATATATATATATATGTATCTATATATATATTTGCATCCATATATATATGTATACATATATATATATATGTATATATATATATGCTGACGGGGCTTCAGAAGGAAGACGTCATTGATTCGTTCGAAAAACGGTGGCTTCAAGCAGCTGTATCCAATTGCCATCTCTTGGCATCCACATGGGGAAGCCAATCATCTGTTACTTCGTAGCTTATGTAATTCTGAATATTATATGATGACGATTGATAATATAATGATTGATATAATGATATAATCATTATAAACACCGATTATATCATCAACAACGATTATATAATCATTCTCAACCCCCAACAATATGGGTTATTTGTCATTCATTCTATGCTCTACTTCCAGCTTTCAGTCGGTAAGCACCATATGGATCCGTATGCCGTATTGCTCAGTCGCCCACCAGTCGGTCTGATGCCCAGCAAAAGCCCGGCCATGCGACTCACGCCGAGTCACGAGTCATTGGATGTCAATTGCACACCTGAAGTTGCTGTGTGAGCCCCACATCACAGTTCATCATCTTTGTAGGGTTTGAACCATTGAAAAGATAGAAGTTAATAAAAATCAATCCTAAAATAGTATGACGGTTCTATCTTTTTGGGGGTTGCTAGTTTGATGTTTGTAGATGTTTCTCAGAATCTCTGGTCATCCATAAAACTGGTTTTGCTCAAAATGATCTATGGAGGGATCTCCAAGTCACCATGGTTTCAGTACTAAAATGCTCCAGGAAACCTCCAAATTCTTTAATCTGCAGGAAAAAAACATGTTGTTCAATCATCAAATGGATGTGTCTAAAATAGGCCAAATCCCCAAATCGATGAAAATTAGATCATTTTCCCGACATACAAATGGCCATTTAAGGAAGGTTTACCCAAATATCATATCAAGTTGATGATATATCCCATTAAATCCTATTATATCCCATTACATCCCATTACATATCCTTAATTCCCATTATCATAATCATTGTTAAGAGCTAAATCCTCTATAATTGGCATGGAAGGTTTCATCCACGATTTTCAAACAGAACTAAATCATTCATAGTGTTGGTTGTATCCCCATCATATCCCCATTCTGTTTGGCTATATAAGTGAAATTAAGTGAATATTTCTTGGCATTTCCGGCCCGGCCTAACGCTGCTCCGTGCGACGGACCGGCGCTTGCTGCCCACGACTCAAGGGTCGGGAGTTGGAACGCAGCGCTTTGCTCATGCCTAGGATTCAATGGATCAGAGAGTGGTCAAGGGTGAATGATTGATGGTTCATAATGGAAATTTTAGTTGATGGCCAGTTGGTTGATGGCGAAAAAATAATGGCGTATGATTGATAGAGGTTTTTTTGTGATTCACAATTGTTACCCTCTGGCAATTTAACATAGCTATTGAAAATGACCATTTATAGTGGATTTTCCCATTAAACATGGTGATTTCCATAGTTATGTTAGTTTACCAGAGGGTAAATGGTTGACCTTTGAAATGATTCAGACATGGTTGAGCTTTGGAAAAAATAGCCTCTGGTAATCAAACCTGGCTGGGAAATCGTTTCCAAATGGAGCTTTCAATGGGAAAATCATAATATATATATATTAACCTATATATATATTAACCTATATAACCTATATATATATGGGTGATTTCCCTGGTCACGTTTGATTACCAGAGAGTAAGTTTAAGGATGTGAAACAGTTTATACAGTTTACACAGCTGCAGTTTTGATGATCGAACCGCCAGGATATCAGGATGGTCAAATCTGCACGTTTGATGCTTCAACCACCATTGTTTGTTGCCGAAATCACCATTTTTGCTGCTTCAATCGCCCTGTTTGATCGTTTAAATCACAATTTTTCATCGTTAAATCACCATTTTTGATGGTTAAATCACCATTTTTCCTGGTGAAATCCACATCTTTGATGGTTTTTGATGGTGAAAAACCACCATTTTCCCAACGGCCAAGGTCACCAAACCTCCGAAGATCGCCAGGTCACTGCGGCTCACCGCCGCACTCTCGGCCAAGGTGGACACGGTGGATCCGGCGGCTCCGGCCACGAGGGGCCCCTGATTTTCACTGGTCGATTTTCATTGATGGTTATGGTTAAGAATAGTTATAACTACGGTAACTACATTATTAGCCATTGTTAGCCATTATTATCATCTATGTTTGATGGTTAATAATGGTTCTAATAGTTAATTAATAGTCAATGGTTATAATAATATATGGTTATAACTAATAGTTATCATAATAATAATGGTTAATTAATAACCAGAGGGTATAACTATTGTTAATGGTTAATTTGGTTTTCATAATGGTTATAATATTAACTATGGAAATAACTATTATGGCCATCAATGGTTACTGTTAATGGTTAATTTATTAACAATGTTATTGGTTATGGTTAATATGATTAATATGATAACTATTAATGGTTAATAATGGTCAATAAAAGATTGTTAATAATGGTTAATAATGGTTAATAATGATTAATCTTCATATTAATGGTTATAATAGTTAATTGATAGTCAATGGTTAATAGTTAATGGTTAATAATGGTTATAATAATGGTTAATTAACTTAATAATGGTTATAACTATTGTTAATGGTTATGGTTAATATGGTTAGTTCATAGGTAATACCAGGTATATGGTTATGGTTAATAATGGATACAATGGTTAATGGTTAACTAATATGCTTAACCAGGGATATCAATGATCCATTAGATGATATATATGGTTATAACTATTGTTAATGGTTATGGTTAATCTTCAGAAATAATGGTTAATAATGGTTCACATTGTGGATTATTATGATAACTATTAACCATTTTCAATAATGGTTATAACTATTGTTAATGGTTAATAGTTATCATAATAATCCACAATGTTTTTTTTGGTTAATTAATATGGTTCATCATGGTTTTATAATGATGATAATACTTATTGTGGTGAATTAATTTTGGTTAATATGATATATGATGGTTATAGTATTTGCTGCTTAATGATAATACAATATGATACTGGTTAACTAATGCTAACATGATTTTGGCTAATTAATATGGTTAATATGATGGTTATATAATGGTTAATGGTAATAATTAACTATTTGATGGTTATTCGTTTATTATGGTTAATATGATAATATATAGATACAATGGTTAATGGTTAACTAATATGCTTAACCAGGGATACCAATGATCCACTGGATGATATATATATATATGGTTATAATGGTTGATGATAATAATTATGGTTATAATTGATGGTTAATAATGGTTAAATAATGGTTCAGTAATGGTTAACAACATGACAATACAATATGATAATGGTTAACTACTGGTTAAGTAATTGTGGTTAATATGATACTAATAGTTCATAATAACTATTGTTAAAACACTAGTACAATGATTATGGATAATGGTTAATATGATAATAACTCTTAGCAATGTTTATGTTTCAAATTCAAAAACTATGATGATACAATGTTGACTGTGTATAAGCAAAGGGTATCTAAAGTCCTAAAGGTCAAATTACGATGCACTAACCACTAACCACTATTTAACTACCATCAACCAACATCTCCGGGTTTATATCAACCACTATTAACCACCAACCACTATATGAACCATTCACCATTATTAACCATCATTAACCAACATACTGGAAAAAAATGGGTTCCACTTTCAACAGCTCCGCATCCTTCCACAGCACCATCTCCAACCTTGAAGGACCCGCTGAGACTCATATTGGAGCTTCCTCTCTCCAACATCTTGTGGACCCCTGCCGCAGGGCAACCCTAAGCCATATGATTTGTCTATTATATAATGTTGTATATATATATATACAGTATATATACACACATACATGTATGAATGTGTATGTGTATATATATATACATATGGCTGTGAGTCAAAATTGGGTATGGAACCTTCCCGGGTGTTCCAGGCGTATGGAACGAGTTCCAAACGTGCTGAATCAGATGTCAAATTAAGGCAACATCAAAATATCTATGGATAACAAAAAACTCTAAAGATATTATCTATATGAGTTATATGAGTGACATATTCATACTAACAAACATATGATCATATGTTTTTCTTTAATATAACACATATATACACATCCACCAAAGAAAATATCCATCCCCTCGGCCCTTCAACAAGTTGGCTTCCAAAGGCTTCGCGGGATGCATCGGGATGCATGTTTTATGGTGGATTCAGCTGACAACGCTGCTGCATGAGTGGTTAATGACTGGTTTATAGTGGTTAATGGTGATTAATGGTGATTAATGGTGATTAATAGGGATATAATTATATGATATAATGGTGCTATACCCTCTGGTTATGACTAACATTGCCATGGGATAGACGGCCCATAGAAATAGATGCTTTACCTAGCTATAGAATGGGTGGATTTTTTCCATGGCGGACTGTTAAATTACCAGATGGTAATTATATTAATGATGAATGGGAAGTGGGATATGAATTCACCAGTAAATACCAGTAATTTATGGGAACAATTATATGGATATTTCCTGGGAGAATAGGAAACCAACGTGATTCATGATAAAAACGGGTGTATCCGAAAATGGTACACTGTACGGTGTATACGGTGTACGAATGGCAATGAAATGTGGGGAAACTGCTGAGAGATCATGAGATTTTGGGGTACACTGTTTTCCAACAAATTCATTTGGGGATGGTCCAGCTATATGGCTGGTCATTCATTCAACAACCGACTCATACCGAGTCTGCTAGGAAAAGATATCTCCATACAGTCTTCTCTACGTATGTAAATTCAAATTGTCATTGTGTAGCAACAACCAAAGCACCAAAGCAATTGTGGTACTGTTTGCACAACTGCACGTGCATCAGCAATCTGTCTCCGTAGCCTCTAGCAATACCCTGTAGTTCATAATATTGTACAATCTCAAATATTCCTCAACTTGACGGTTTTGATAGGGTATGGTCCAATTGTATATAGTATTTACTCCAATTCTGTATCTGTATACATAAATATATATATATACTGAATTGTTACATATGGGTGTTTCAGAGCATTGGCGAAACGCGGCCCAAACAATTGGTTCTCCATTCAAAACAACCAACGTTTTGGATGAGACCCAGTCCCGGTGGAGTCCACGAGTTATGTTTGTTGGTTTCTAAATCCCATCAACTGCGTATATAGGTAACCATGGTATGTATATATAATATTGAAGTATAGTTAAATATATATAATCAACTATAGGTATATAGGTCTATATATATAGGTGTATATATATATATATACTGTATACCGTATACCTCAAACCATTGTTGAACCTGTTTATACACCAACACATCCACATGAGCATTGCCATAGCTGGGAGTAACCAACCTTTTTAGACACACCCAAGTATCATATCAAGTTGGATCAAATTGCTTTGCGACTTTCCCATCAAATATCCAAACAATCATCCCATTATTACTGGTTATATATGAATATGTTTTTTTGGAGGGTAACATCCACCATATCCACATGTTTTCCATATCCCATATTAACATTCCACTCATATTCTATTCATATCAATCAGCGGAGTTGAGCAAACATCCCATGAATATCCCATGTCTTCCCATTCATCATGACCCGTCAATGCCATTGATCCACATGTTCGTGCTAACATCAGCCTTTTTCAACCAAAAAAGTCCATGAAAATCACCTGAATATCCATGAAAATCCCCTGACTATCCATGAATATCCTCTAATATCCTCTGGTAATTTAACGTAGCTTAATTTTCAATGGCCATAGAAATAGTGGATTTTCCCATTAATAGCATGGTGGATCTTTCCAGTTCGCTATGTTAGTCATAACCAGAGGGTATGTCCCTTTTTCAGCACATGATGTCCCTTTTTTTAGTCCATGAATACCCTATGGTAAACTAACATAGCTATGGAAAATCACCATTTTCAATGGGTAAATCCACTATAAATGGCCATTTTCAATAGCTATGTTAAATTACCAGAGGGTATCCCGTGGAAATCTTCCCGAATCGTCACCTTTTTTTTTAATGGTCAGCCTGCGAGCTCCGGTGACGGCTCCGAGGGCATCTGAGCCTGCATGGCAGGATCGATAGGAGGCCATGACTCAGGAGATGGTTATTATATTATGGTTAATATATGGTTAATGATGGTTAATAATAATCTGTACATCATCTGGTTGGTGGTGCAATGTGCCCATCTTGAAAAATCATGGACTTCGTCAATGGGAAGGATGACATCCCATATATGAAATGGAAAATAAAACATGTTTGAAACCACCACCCAGTATATATATATATATATATATATATTATGTGTATCTATGTATCTATCCATCCATCCATCTATCTATCTATCTATATATTTATAAGGTCTACGGTCTATCTATATATTTATAAGGTCTATGTAAGGTCTATGTAAGGTCTATGTAAGGGGATATATCCCAAAATATGGCTTTGTATGGTACAGTAGCTCCAGTTTAGGATCCTGAAGTTCCCATTGAAATGATCCATGGGAAGTGAATTGAGAAGAGGTTGATGAATAAAACATAAACCGTCATAGACCCCATTGTTTGATTTAGATTCTGATGGTGCTGATTCAGTATCAGTTGGATGTTCAGTACCTTTGCGGTATAGATTTGAATGATGGGGTGGCCGGTACCACTATCAAACCATCAGATACTGAAATGAACATGCTGAAAATAAAAGAAGAGACTGAGGTTTCCGTTTTGTCACCGGGGTACCCCAAATCATCCAGTCGTCATGGATGGTCATATCTATATTATTTAGTAATTATTGAAACATAGTGAAACCAATTTGAAACCCATAGTGTGATCCCCCATTTTAGGATGTTACTTGGTTCAATTCCAGGCCCTCCACCCTGCCGCCGCACCTGAGGAGCACCACCTCCCGGGAGGCACGAGGTGTGTCTAATGTTCTATACCCCGCTTATGGCTACCTGTTTAAGCGGAGAAATGACGACAAACCATGGGTTCTGGGATTTTTTCGACCTCATTGGGGAACCATGATCCAAGATCTAAAGCTTTACACAGCTTTACTACTACGGAACATGAAGCCATGGATCGAACAACCTTGACGAGGGATTTGACCAACAACCTGGATTTGTTTTCCCAACGTTGATAAAAATGGTAAAACCTTCAACGATGGGGATTGCACCACTAAATGTGGATACTAACAAGAAATAAGATTGAACTGTGAAATACTATTGATTCAAGGCATACAAATGGAGCGAATCCATACGAATGTTACGAATGAGAGATTATGCCCTTGTTGGATACCATGTCCTGTTCCATGTCAGATCTTCCGGGAAATAATTACAGTACATACCTGGTGGGTAGCAATCAGCCCTAATCACCCCTACACTCTTCCAAGGATTTGCTCTAGCAAAGTGAAGTCACAGATCAAGAACAACGGCATAGGAAGAACTGACCTCTGTCCATTTTGGAACACGAAAACCTGACTCCATTGGGTCATTGCTTTCTATGATAAGCAACATGAACCTACTACTTAAACCCCTGTATCTCTTTTCACTTGAGCATTTCGCATGGACAAATTTGGCCTAGAATCCGATAAAAGAATTGGTGTCCAAAAACCATGATTTGAAGATTGCCAGCCTGGCGCAGGCAGGTTGTAGTTCCTCTTTGTTGGCGCCACAAACACACATGAAACCATGGGGACTGGGCCTGGTGCTCGTGGTCGTGCCTCAGTGAGGACACATGGGTTCGTCCAGAATAGGGTTCAAATGATAATTGTGGAATATGACGTCAAACAACTGGGTTTGGGGAGTTGTCGTAAGTTTGGACAACCTGTATATGTAATCACATAATTGTATATATAAAATTAAGACGGAAAGAGAAAGAGATATAGAGGCGCATGAAAGGTCAAAAGCCTCAAACAAATTCTCAGTCCTCTGAGCAATCCTGGTATCTGATAATGCAGGAAATTCCATATATATGTAATTATATGGAGGTTTCTGTTTTGTCATATAGGGGTACCCCCAGTTCTCATCCAATTGATTTTCGGATTTTCCATGATAAAAACCATCCATTTTGGGGTATACCCCCATGACTTATAGGAACCCCCCCATTATAATTCAATGAACTGACGCTTCAGCTGTGACACGTTCCCACCACCTGGACCCACCTGGATACCACCGGGACCCACATGGTAAAATAATGTAAAAGAGAACATCGTCATGAACACCCAACGTATGTTTCTTTAGTCTTTACAGGTCTTGAATATTCACAAACACAAACTGTAACATCTAAGGATCATTTGGTTGTTTTCTTCCTTCCAGCCCAAGAACCCCCAAGAACCCAAGCTTCCAAGCCGGCCCCCATTCCAACCAGTTCCACCCCCTGGGTCTCCCAGACCCGTTGCGCCGCCGGCGCTTGCACTTTCGTCGCAGACGCGCTGCCACTGCCGCCGTCGTGAAAGCTTTGGACGGACATCTTGGAACTGCTCTTCGTCAGCTTCTTCGACGGATCGCGACCTGCGAAGATGGCAAACATTTAGGGATTTTAGCAAGACCAAATTGGAGTCTAACCAACACAAACATAAACTTTAGCCAACAAAAATAGGTGTTTAAGGAATGAACATCGAGATTGTACCATCCAAAATGGGTGCCATGTGCGAACCAACCAGAATATAACCCAGCTATAGGTGGGATAAACCCCAAGTAGGACCCATATGGTCAATATGTGTGTTTTGTTTGTTGAGCCGAAGCCTTTCTGCATATACAACCACATTGACATGTCTAATCATTCTTTGGGTTGAAATCCAACTGTGTTTTTTCTTTGCCTTCCATTTTCATGGGTGAAATAAGATGAAATAAAGTATAAAGTAAAGACATCTTACAGTAAATCCCTTTTATATCCTTTTTCCGTTGGTCCAAACCCAGCATTTTTTGACCATTTCTTGTAGCTGTTGTAGCTGTTGTAGCTGAAATCTCCCGTAGCGTCAATTCAGCACGCCTCCGGCGGGATCTTTGGATGAGGGACTGGACCGTCCCGCCTGGAGATACGGTGGAGCACCACGATCTGTAGGTCCAACCGGTCAATCGAAACTGGTCTTCTGGAGCCATAAACATTTTACAAGCCAAAGTTTGGAGACTTTGCTGCATGTTTCTTTACCCATCACGATCTTTTGATATCAAATAATTGCCAGTTTACATCAGTTTACCATCATTTTTAAGGATCGTGGGAGATCTAAGTCGGATGAAATCATTTACAATCGATCCACCAACCTTGGACACATTTCTTTCCAGCTCCCCCCCAATCTGGCGCCGGTGGCGCCTGGTGTTTATGGTGCCATCTGAGAGGCTCGCGACTGTTGTCACATTTTGTATCTTACTGTGAATATAACGGTGGGGTGGGGTGAGTCAATAGCGTTCATTGGCACTTCCACACACGCGTCATGCTACGCTACTGTGCGTTCTCTTGCACTTCCACACATACCTCATGGTACACTACTGTGCGTTCTCTTCTACTTCCACATATACGTCATGATGATAATGATGACGACGACCATGATCACGATGATGATAAATATATGTTGAAGTTGATGTTGATGGTGGTGACGATGTTGGTAATGAAACTAAAGTTTTGATTTTGGTCCTTTTCAATTTCCCCTAATATAAAACAAAAAACATGTCAACAGCTGGGAGCCCCTCAGGTGCCCTGCACCTTGTTTATATGTCTGTGTGTGTTCATGTCTATCCCATTACCTATACTGGTTGGTGGTTTGAACCCCTCTGAAAGATATTATTCAGTTGGGATGTTTATTCCCAACTGAATGGAACAATAAAACTCATGTTCCAAACCACCAACCAGATAATTAAGATAATTACCATCTGGTTATGACTAACAGTTTGCCATGGAAAGATCCACCATTTTTAATAGGTAAACCTAGGTAAACCGGTAAACCATCTATTTTTATGGGCCATCTATACCATTACCATATACCCTCTGGTTATTTAACATAGCCATGGAAAGA
>Ga0126342_10006393_pt1 | contig 20875 bp, 19 predicted proteins | sample Cyp1metagenome_FD_92528 | JGI IMG/M metagenome (GOLD analysis project Ga0126342, IMG submission 92528) | Coral microbial communities from Lord Howe Island, Old Settlement Bay, Australia - Cyphastrea 1 metagenome | ecosystem: Host-associated > Invertebrates > Cnidaria > Coral ...
AAAACCTCTACTTAGAACATCCCGTGAACATATATGTTCTAAGTAGTGGTCCAGGATCTCTACTTAGAACATGTTTTGGAATTCCAAAACCAATGTTCTAAGTATATGTCCGGCACTATATAGTTTGCGCATGGGCCCTGTCCCTTGCTTGGCTTCGGTGATGCTGTTTCGATTTGCGCCTTGTCTCTGGGCATCGTGGCTGCTCAAGCACCTGCAAGTAGCTGTGAAGAGATTGTGGGACTTACTTTCCCACGTGTGGCCGAACAAGATGAAGGTAGCTCACGATTTGATTGACACCGCAGTGCGGTTGTCCTGCAAGTGTACGATAATGCAAATGCCCCTTCCTTCAACGGCGGCTGTTAGGCAACCTAGTCTCGGTTGTCTGCAACGGTTTGTCTGTGCCCTGACCTGCAGGTACACTGACTGAAACACCCCGGAAATCGGGCTGCTTTCGTTTCACTAAGGCAGCGCGGAACACAAAGTGGTGAACAAAGTGGTGGTTTGGAACATTTTTCCATATATTGGGAGTAATAATCCCAACTGATTGATATTTTTCAGAGGGGTTGAAACCACCAACCAGCAATGGTCAATTTGGGGATGGTGGATCCGATTGCTGATGCCAACTGAGACTGGAGCCATGTGAACCACAGACTATGGTCGAAAGCCTTTTAATGCAAAGGTGCCCCCCAAAGAAAAACACATACTTTGGTCATGACCCTGATGAACCCTGGTTAATGGTACTCAGAAGAGAAAATGATGATTTTTCGGACAGTTCACGTTGATATGAACGCTTTGCTCAGATGTTTCTGAATTGATGGGTGCTGATGTTGAGGTGTTTCGTGTTTGTACCCTTTTCTTTATCTTGGGTGCATCGACCAGATTTGACAGTCAATTGATGATGACAATCCAAAGCATTGACTCAACACAAGTAGGATCATGTTGGCCAATGTTGAAGAAACGTCTTAATCCATTCACTGTCCGGGACTTCATTCGATGTTCCGAACCCTTGGCAGGCACGAGTACCACATTTTGCGTTGCAACGTATGCCACAAGGAGCGCGGCCGGATACATTCAAGCAGCGGATGTAATGTAATATGTGACAAGCAAACTGAACGATCTATCTATGAGTTAAGCAATGTAATTGCGTATCTATCTATATATCCACATAATGTGCATACTGCACACATAGTTAATGATTTGTACAAGTAATATACACATGTTCATGTCCACTTTCATGTGCACAATTGTACATGTATGCAATGTAATGGAATGTAATGTAATATAATGTAATGTAAAGCAATGTAATGGAATGTAATGTAATCTAATGTAATGTAAAGCAATGTAATGGAATGTAATGTAATCTAATGTAATGTAAAGCAATGGAATGGAATGTAATGTAATCTAATGTAATGTAATGTATGTAAAAAAACACTGTACATATGTAAATGGAAGTGGACATGAACATGTATATATAATATGCAGTATATGGTATAGCAATTTACTTGCATTACATACACACTGCCTGAGTTCGCAATACCTTTGTACTCTTCTAGTGTTACAGAAAGGCACTGTGGTTGTGCAGCCTGTGCAGCTGCAGATCTGTTGCAGTCAAGCGGGTTTCGCGGTGGAACATGTGGCAACGGTGGAGTCAAGCGGTAAATCCAACATAACAATAAATCATGCAAACAAAAAGGCAGAAACGGATGATCAAAAGTAAACCATCCTCATTTGGTGGTTGAAGGCAGACATTGTCAGATCGTTTGAGATTGCAGGACATTAAGGGCTTCATGCAACAGCAGCATGTGGATGCTCTTGATATTTTCTGCGATCATATCCGTGGAAAAGACCACCAAAAAAAGGCACCGTGGTCGTCCTTGTCGGAGCAGGAGTGTATACCCCCTGGACTTAAATGATGAGGTACAGATAGGTGTTTCAAATTTTAAACAAAATCGCAAGTTTATAGAGAAGAGCAAGAAGTTATTGCGGATTTTCTAAGAGAAGCGCAAAAAAAATGGATCTTTGTGGGGTGCTGTCCGCAAGTCTGCCCATCCACCAGGTCTTCAACATGTACGGAATCTACTCTATATGATGGTTTACTTCCAACTTTGTCCATCTCAAATGATGCACTTCATGGACATACACGTACAGATAAGGTCGATATGTGCAAAGTATGTGTAATTGTGTTTGTTGATACATTTATTATCATGTATTTTCCTATCTATACATTATCCCATACATATCCCCTGGCGATAAAATGTAAATAGGCAAAATTTGCATAATATATATATATATACACACACACCTTATATCATACTTTAGACATATATATCTTATATATCTATATATCACACACACACATATATATATAGTTTATTTTTACATTGTGTTATATTGTATCTAAAACAGACATGTACGCACATGCATTTCCATCCATCCAGGTGAAGCATCTCAGTGAGAACGATTTGTGGCAGCACTTTGAAGCGGCCAAGGAAACAGATCCAGTTCCCTGGCGCGGTGGTGCGGGGGAAAATGGTGAGTTGATATGTTGAGTTGACTGCCCAGCTTTTTTTGGGGGGAGTTTTCATTTATGGGGGGATTCCAACTGATTACAGGTTTTAATGTGGTGTGTTTTTCCTTCTCGTGAACTGAAGATCACAGATCCCTAGTTGCTATCGAGGACCGATACAAGATTTTACAGCAGGGATTTCAACACTGTTCATGCTGGGCTTGAATGCAAAGACACATTTTCTTCGTGAAATGGACTTCAAGAGAGAGGACTGAAAGTGAGTGTGGAATGGCTAAAGCATGCTAAAGCAATGTTTGCAATTCTGGTGTTGTTCGAAGTTCTCAGAGTATCTCAGAGTGCCCAGTGGGCCAAGCCGATATTCACCCTCCCATGTCATCAAACGTGTCAATGGCAAAATACCCCGCCATTTATACTGTAGGAATTTTCCAGCCAGCTATGTTTGATGACACCAGAGGGTATAAACCCAACATGCATCACTTTTGGCCGGTCCGCGTCCTGAACAAACATTAACACAGATTGCGATATGCCATTGTATGTATAATAATGTATATAACCGAAGGAAGTTTAGAAGTCAAACTTCCGACAATATGGACAAATGAAAAGCAGAGGTGGGAAGAGTCAGAGAAGAGAAGAAGGAAGAAGATCGGAGAAGAGAAAGAGTCAGAAGAAAGAAGATGCAGGCGCGCGAAAAAGGTAGAAAAGTCGCGAAACACTGTGTTTTTCCAATGTCTTGGGGCTCAGGAGGGTCGAAAAGTAGGCTCGCTAAAGCGGCGGGTGAGGAGCCAGGCAGCCATCTGGCCAGATCAGAGATGAAAAATTGCACGCCGGTGTGGCACGAAGCACATTTCGAAGTCAAAATGTACAAAGCACCAGGTCCGGACCACTTTTGGAAGTTGAGATGTCAAAAAAAATCACGCCGTTGTGGCGCGAAGAACATTTCGAAGTCAAAATGTGCAAAGCACAGCAGGTCCGGACCACTTTTGGAAGTTGAGATGTCGAAAAAGTGCACGCCGTTGTGGCGGGAAGCACATTTCGAAGTCAAAATGTACAAAACACACCAGGTCCGGAACACTTTTGGAAGTTGAGATGTCGAAAAAGTGCACGCCGTTGTGGCGCGAAGCACATTTCGAAGTCAAAATGCGCAAAACACACCAGGTTCGGACCACTTTTGGAAGTTGAGATGTCCAAAAAGTGCACGCCGTTGTGGCGCGAAGCACATTTCGAAGTCAAAATGTGCAAAGCACACCAGGTTCGGACCACTTTTGGAAGTTGTCGCAAAGCACATTTCGAAGTCAAAATGTTCAAAGCACCAGGGATTCGGACCACTTTTGGATGTTAAGATGTTGTTTCGCGTGGCAGGCGCAAGGGATTGTGCACCTTGTCAAAAGTGAGCAAAACTTAAGGGTTTTGTAGCATTTCCAAAAACGATGGCAGGCGTTTTGGAGCATCAGATCTTCAGGTTTGCTGAGATGATTTTGCGTGACAGGTGCAGCACTTCGTATGACCTGGCATCACTTTTTCGTGGGAGGCGCAGCACTTCAGACAGGTGGACTGAAAAAATCGCAAAACGCATTGGTACGATGCCGTCAGCTCTGCACTCAACTTTCCATTTTTGAAGGAAGTGTCGCAGAATGGCTTCGTTTTTGATGTTGTCAACTTTGAAACATGAGGAAGTCTCGCAGAATTGCTTCGTTTTTGACGTTGTCAAGTTCAAAAATTGAGGAAGTCTCGCTGAATTGCTGTGTTTTTGATGTTGTCAAGTTCAAAAATTCAGGAAGTCTCGTAGAATAGCTTCGTTTTCAGCGTGCAGATAGACAGATAGATAGACAGACAGACAGAAAGACAGAGAGAGAGAGAGAGAGAGAGAAAGAGAAAGAGATAGATAGATGGATGGATGGATAGATAGATAGATAGGCAGATAATGAGATCGATTAGATAGATTAGATAGATTAGATAGAATTGACTAGAATGGAGTAGAATAGAATAGAATAGAACAGAACAGAATAGAATAGAATAGATAGATAGAATTATAGATAGATAGAATTAGAAATAGAATAGAATAGAATAGAATAGTTAGAATAGAGCAGGACAGAATAGAATAGATAGATTGATAGATTGATAGATCGATAGATCGATAGATGGATACATGGATAGATTCATAGATTCGTAGATTCATAGATTCATAGATGGATAGATAGACAGATAGACAGACAATTACAACTACAACTACCACCACACTACAGCTACAAATGCAAATATACCATTGCACTACACGAATTACACTACACTACACTACACTATGTAATTACATCTAATTACACTAGACTACACGAATTACACTAACAACTACAACAACTACTACTACCACAACTACAACTACAATTTCAACTACGCTACGCTACACTAAGTACACTGCAGCACACTACAACTACAAATACAACTACAACTACAACCACGCTACATTACACAACACTACACTACACTGATTACATTGCATTCCGCTACGGCTACGGCTACAGTTGCAGCTGCAACTACCACTACATTACATTACATTACATTACATTTACATTACATTACATTACATTACATTACATTCACATTACATTTACATTACATTAACATTACATTACATTTCATTACATTACATTTCATTACACTACACTACACTACACATACTACACTACACTACACGACACGACACTACACTAGCTACACTGCACTACACTACAACTACAACTACACTACCTTACACTAGACTACACTACACTATAGTCACTATACCACACTACACTACACAACACTGCACGACATTACCCTGCATTACACTACACTAGTTACACCACACCACGGCTACAACTACGCTAATTACACTACACTACAACTACAACTCTGCTACACGACGCTACAACTACAACTGCGCTACAGCAGTTGTGGGTGAGGTGACCACTGCAACCATTGCAACCACTCCCACAAAGATACAACTCTAACCACCTTTCGGTCGATCAGTGGATTCGCTCTGCCATCCATGCATATAGTGGATAGTATATAGTGTATATATATATATTTTATAATATATATAATGTAAATAGTATATAGTGTATATAATGTTTTTATAATGTATATAATGTATATAATTATATAATGTAAATAATTTATAGAATGTATATAATGTATAAAATGTTTTTAATGTATATAATATAATGTATATAATGTATAGAATGTATATAATTTTTATAGTGTATATAATGTAAATAATGAATAGAATGTATATGCACAGGGATGTTTATTTATCTTTCTATTTTCTTTTTTCTATGGGAACTATTATATACAATACATATCCCTTTAACTCCATTCATACCTACAAATCCTGTGCTATCGTAAAATTCCTGGTGCTGAAATGTATTCCTTCAATTGTGAGGTCTTGATGTCTATGAGGCTACAGTTTTATCATGGTTATATAATTTCCTACGTAGCTCATACCTGTTTGCTGTTGTTCAATCCCTTTCTAGGATGATTTCAGCCCCCTAGTGACTCATACTGTATTGGACAAACAGAGTGTTTCTTTCTTTCTTGATTGCAACCCTTCGAAGTTCATATTGGAGTCCCAAATCCTGGCAAAAACCACATAAACCCACGGGTCACTGGTACGTGTTTGCTACGAAGGTATGGCTTCACCATGCCAACGGCTCGGTCTTTAAAGGCCGAACTCGCTGGGCGTCGCGGGATGACGACCAAGGTATCATGGGGTTATACGGAACTGACCACGAAATTTTCGGATTGGATTTTGACCAAATTCGGTCTTTTCCGGGGGTTGCTACAACATGCTATCGGAACGGCACAGCCAGTCATCAACAGACAGGATTGAACAAAGCCAATCTATACACTATACTATACAAAAGAAGCAACCTCACAGCGGCAGAACATTGTTTAGTTCTTATGTGGCAGGTTGTTGCCACAGTGCAAGGAAAAGCGCGCGTGCTTTCTCTCTCTTTCTCTCTTGGAAAGCACTTCTGCATTCCAAGCCATCCCCCCACAAAGGGTATGACAGAAATCGCATCCAATTGGGCCACCGTTAGTGACACTAATCAATGAGCAGCCGCGTTAGTGCTTGAGCCACCGATTTTCCGAGAAATTCTTTGACCCAGGTGGCTGGCGTTACAGACCCTGGCACGAGGACACAGATGAAACCAGGAGCCGTGGGAAAAACACCTGCAGGTTGATGATCACATATAACATATAACTGTGCGGGGTATAGTAGGGATGATATGACGGATATATTTTACATGTATTATATGATATGATGGGTTACATACGCAGCAACATTAGATTTTAAGTTGGTTGACGATTATATGGGGTTATACTAGCCATTACAAGCCAAAATCTTGGGGATGATGGATCCATTGACTGGGAATCCCCACCATTTTACCAATATAAAAGGAGGACATTTCGGATTTTGAACACTGCTCACATGGGGATCCGGGACGGGTCTATGCCTGTAAGGGGTTCCCAAACATTTTTGCTGTCCATCAGTTAATCACTAGGATTTTTTTTTCACTGAATTACAGTGATATGATTATCCCAAAGATAAAGAGTCAGCTTGGTGTTCTGGTTTCATCTGGGTGCTGGAGCAGGAAAGCTACTGACTCGCTGGTTTCATCTGGGTTTCCCATCCCCTGGCTGGGGCTTTAGGACACTGGACTGGAGCCTCTGGCAGAAGGTTTGCAACCTCCGCGAATGGCGCTTCGGAGAGTATCTGGGATAGAAAGGAGCAGATTAGCGTGGCACAATGTGATATGTCATGGCATAGTATTCAAGTTGATGGCCACTCAAGACCGACCATAATTTCTTTTGGATCGCGTGATGTTTTGTCAGGCAGTGGCAAAGGGCAACCCCGCCACTGTTTATCTGACTATGTCCATGTATGTCCCAAGAATATCCAGAAATTGGATGAAATCCTTGGCGTGTTCACCTTCATCAACTACTCACTGGCGGTTTCATGTTTGTTTCCCGATCTATCCCACCTGGGATGATCGGAGGCAGCTGTTCACCAATCCAATCCCCTAGCTGCCCTTAGTACAATAGCCCTCAGAACCTTTGTTCTTGTACTGAATCCATTCCTTTCTGGGGCAACTTATAGGAGAATTCAATATATTCGGAGCCCGAGTGCGGAGCCTGTTCGAAGAGACGAGCCGCTTTTGTTCTCCACAACAGATACGTCGGATTTGTTTTCTTCATGGTTAAAATAGCATTGGCCCAACGCCCATATGGAGGCACTGACACAGTGCATTTAGGCTTATATATTCCTGAATCGCACGCGCCGATACCTTCATATTTTACAGCTTTCATCAGCTTTCTTGATTTAAGGATTGTGCATCCCATGTGGAACGAACTTCGCCTGTCATCATCTTTCGACGGTCTGAGGTCGCTCACGCGGTTCCTTCACCCATCGGATCTTTGGCAGAAAGCGAATGACGAAGGCGTTGGTGGTTTGAAACGCCGACCCGAACTATGGGAATGCAGTTGAGTTCAGTTGAGGTTACTTTTATTTAATATAGACCTATAAACGTCACAAGTTGAGCTATAACCTCTATAACTTGACCTATAACTATGCTGGTTTTACATCCACTTATAACTATGCTGGTTTTGCATCCAAGTATCCCCTCGCCCCTTTGCCAAGTTTTGGTGAAATTAAAAGGAAGCTGTCCGAGGGACCATTCATTCCTTTGCACTGAGAATCTCTCAGCGATGGCTTTGTGATTGAGGTAAGTATGCGTGTCTTGCAGCAGAGTTACTGTTTTTTAATGACCTATCCCAAGGATCAATGACTTACAATTTCAAACCAGATTTCTGTTAATTTTGGATCTGTTTAATGGTGTTCAGTCATTATCCCAAAGTTCGGTTTGGGGATGGCTCGGAGTCGGTCCAGATTCGTGGAATGAGAAGAAAGCAAGGTATGTTGCAACATGACCACAGATACCACAGTGAACGGCAGATAACAGGAGTAGCATTTTGGTGTTTGAGATTGTTTGATTGTAATCTGGGAGGTGCTTCTTTTGCTGGTATCTTGGTCTTACTTGTTGATTAAGCTGGTGGATTCCGATTTCCTCCAGGTCCCCATGAACACACTGGATGGGCAACCAAGCACTGCAGTTGCTCAGGACATGGGGGATGGCAAAGAAGACGTGGTGCCGATTCGAGCAACCAATGTTGAGCTGACTGGCGGTGTCTCGGTGCTTCCATGTTATGCTGCCCTTGAAATATCGTCATTCGACCTCATGTTTGCCCATTTCAAAAGGTCTAGGTGCTTCATGTTGGTGATGTGTCATTTTCGTGGAGCCATATATCTCATACAATATATATATAATAATGTAGTTTAAATAATCTCATATAACATTATACAATATAATATAATATAAAATACCATATAGCATAATTTGATATAACATCATGTAAAATAACATAATAAAATATAATACAATATAACATCATATAATATAATGTAATGTGATTTATATAATTTGATTTAATATAACATAGTATAATTTAATATAGTATAATATAGCATAATATAATATATAAAAATATAATATAATTTAATGTATAAAAATTTAATTTAAATTAAAATATAATATAATATAATATTTAAAAAATAATATAATTTTTAAAAAAATATCATTTAATATTTAAAAATATTATAATATAATATAATATAATATATATATAATACAATACAATACAATACAATACAAATATAATATAATATAATATAATAAAATATAATACAATATAATATAATATAATATAGTATAATAGAATACAATATAACTTAATGTAATATAGTGTAATATAATATAATATTATTTAATAAAATATTGTTATTATTGTATTTATATATATACACAGTATTTTTTTAATTATATATATATATATATGTACCTTTAGGTGGTCAGATCCATGTCCTGGATGTACCTCCGTTTGGGTGAGATCATCTTTGATTGGATCCGAAAACATCACCATCTTTGGTTCCTGAATCACCATTTTCAGTTCAATTCTGTCTGCAGGTCCTGGTAAGAACGAAACCTCCAAATTGGTCTGTCTCCGAATAGGCTACTCACCAAACTTGCTGGTTTACCATCATGCCGCCTATCTTTAAACAAGGATTTTGGGATATTTTCCATTTTCAGACACAGAAAATCCCAGCATTCTCCCTATGTTTCATGCTTATATCAGTTATATCCGCATCTGCTGGGGCACCTCCAAACCCTGCAGTTGTCGAGGAGCCGACTTCGAGGCGCCGCATCGGTCTCTGAGACCGGAAGCTTGGACCGGTGGTTTACCCCCGGTGACTTTTTGTGATGGGAACTCACGTGGATTTCACCCATAATTTATGAATGGGTTAAAACCCTAATGATGATGATAACATATGATAACAATGACTATTATGATTAATTATGATATATTATGTTTGTGATGATAATTGTGAAGATATATGAATGGATTAAAAGCAAATGATGAACATTTCCTATGAAATTATAATTCCCACGATTTATTCAAATAACATGAACAATATGTAAGGATCCAACATGATTTATCCATTGAAGAATGGTTTTGGGGTGTTTAAAATGTGTGTCTGACAATGGCATGCATCCCGAAGAATTGGACTTTGATAGGGATAATGATTATAAACCATGATAAACCATAGATTTTTTGGCACCTTATTTCCACAAAACCCACAAGATTTTTTCTCAAAATGGGGAATGGTGAGAACATGTGAGAACCAGGGGGTTCAAGACTAAAACCGTCAAATTTTGGATTGTTTGGTAGTCCCATTGGAATATGTGTTTTCCACGCCCATTGTGAACTCACCTGCAAGAACGAAGATTTAAGCAAGAGTAAAGTGGTATTTGAACAAACATCGGGACAGAAATTCAATAAGGTCTGTGTTTGAACCTTAAATTTCGGCAATGAATGTAAATTTGGTATAGCATGGAATCAACCATGGCATTTGGACATCCAGACTGACAGGAAAATTATTTGGATTGGAGGAGGTCAACCAGCGACAACATGGTTTTCGCTGAGTTTATCTGAGTTTTAACCAGCAATGACTTAAAATCGAAATCGACACAGCACACCATACAAACATATACAAACACGCATCAGACTTTGAACATGAAACAGCATGAAGCAGCCCAAGAACTCGGGGTTTAATCCTGACATATCCTGACTCATGACACTGATGGTGACCATGACGATGATGGCTACAATGATGGCAGTGAGGCTGAGTGGCGTAATCAAAATTAAAGCAATATTTAAACCATTTATATCCTTATATAAATGCACATTTTGTGTGTATGGATATATTATGATGTATTTAAAGAGAGAAGTAAAGCACATATGTATGTATATTGTATATATATATATATATACATAAATGTTATTGTGTATATGTACATACATACATACGTACGTACGTACGTGCGTACATATATACAGACAGACAGACAGACAGACAGACAGACAGCCAGACAGACAGACAGACAGACAGACAGACATACATACAGAATTACATACATACAGACACACACACATACACACATACACACATACACACATCCACACATACACACACATGCATGTCAAAGAAGTTTGCCGAAGTGGAATTTGGCAGGGGACGGGATACAACAAAGAACAAATTTGACATGACTTCGGACATGACCATTTAATTTGGTGTACTTTGTTTCCAATCACACTGTTTTTTGTGGTTTTTCATGTTGTTTCTAGTTTTATTCGAACAAACTAGGTCAGTTAGTCTTCCCAACTGAAGGGCATACATGTATTTGGTCGAACAGGTTGACCTCACATACGGGAACATACATCCGTTTGGAACAAAAGCCATGATTCGTGTTGGTAATTTGATGTTCTCATTTTTTCTTCGCAACTGTATTCGGAGAAGAAATCACGTTTCATTTTAATATCCCCATTGTTTTGGTAAATTGCATTCTTTTGTTGCTTGAATTTCATAGGTTGGCAACTGGTAGTTTCTTGTTGGTGCCTAGGACGCGCATGCCTTGAAGAACAAACTCTGGGAGGAGCCGGGATAGCAAAAAATGCTATTTGGGCGTTACTTTTTGGGGGTTACTGTGCATATGTTTTTACCAAGATTGTGCTGTTGATTTTTTTTGGGATTGCTGTTGCAAGGGTGCCAACCTGGTCCGCAAGTTGTTATTTTTGAACATCAGTCGCCAAGCACAGGATTTGGGGGTCGCGTTCCTGAAACGCAATACTTTTATCCTTCATGCGCGAATATGTAAAGATCTACATATCAGCATACCTTCCATTTGTCTAAAATGCACTCTGCGCAAAATTATATGTTCTTACTGTTTTTAAATCCCTCTTTGACCTTTGATATACACATTCACAAACATACAATTTGACTAATTATTTAATCATGAGCCACCGACCTGAAACAGCGCAATCTTGAAGGTTTTCCATCCTAGCGGTCCTAGCCATCATTCACACCACTTGTTTGGTCGGTGTCTAGTTTGTTCAGATGTCCCGAGGAGACCTCCAACAGCCCAGTAGCAGTGCCCAGGTTCTTTGGTACCGCTGAAAGACCTTGAAGTAAACGATCCAAATGTTTGGCGCTAAGAATTTGTTTCCTTGGCACTGAAAATGGTACTATATATATATATATTTTATGTACATTGTTTGCAATACCATTTGCTATATACATTTACCAGTTTGTAGAATAGGTCATGATACCAATCCGTACAGTGCATATAGCACCAGTCCATTTTTTCGTGAGCCCGTCTCTCAAGAACTGCCCAGGAGTTGTTACTTAAAGATGATGGACTTGACATCGACTTGACAGAACGTTTGGATGAGTTTGATTGGATGCCTGACGAACATAGTGGGCTCGTCTCCTATATATTTGATGCATATATCTTGTAGATGTTTTCAGATTTGTATTTACCTAAATTCTCCAAGTCCCCGTAAAAACTGGCATTTGTTTTTTTTAGTATTTTTGCAAACTTTTACAGGTACTTGGACGGTCTGCATATAAATGTGTATTTACATTCGTATTTGCGTTTTTATTCGCATTTATTTCGTGATTATATATATATATATTACATATTGATATTATAGATCGATCGATAGAGAGCGAGAGAGAGAGAGAAGTCTTTACTAGACATGGGATTTTATCCTTTGATCCCTGATTGTTTTGAATGCTGCAATTTCAGGATTCAATTACATATGCGATCAATGAAATAATGTTGAGACTTGTTTTCTTGAAGCCACTGCCAAAATTCCAACATGGAAAGGGATGGTCACAAATCCATAGGTTGCAAGTGACTGGGAAGTAGTGAGGAAGACGATGGATGCAATATGTTTTTTTGATCAAGCATTTGAAAGGGCAACTCCAAGCACAAACATAATTCAGTAGTATTGAAAACCCTGTTTGTTGCTGACTTTAAGGTGAAACTTTTGAACCAACCAATATAAGGGATCACAGATGATCACAGAGGGTTTCTGTTGCTGAACTTGCCAATCCCAGGCGGGAATATCTCAGAGGGATTCCAAAGCTATCGAAGGCGTGAACGGGGACCCCGGGGAATGGGGAACCCATGCCCGTTATCCATTGAAAGGAGACAAGGGGGATGTTGGGGGTATCAAAAGGGGGCCCTTCTTGCGATACGTGGACATGTGTATAGTACCACCCCAAAAGGTAGAAACGTTGTCTGCCATATTGCAGTAGGATGCTACTTATCTATCCTTTTTAGGGGCTGCTTCAACATCATAAGAGGAAGAACAAATCCGGTCCTCATCACAATGGTGAAGGAAACGCACAGATAAGATCAGACAGAGAAGACTTGATTGATGGTTTCCATCCCCCAGTGAGGGCGGGTGAGTTTGTTTTTGTACTTGTGTTGAAGGATAATTCAATCAATCAGCTAATCATTGATCGTTTCTTTAGGTGCTTTGAAATCCTGAGAACACCCTGGCTATCCTGGGATGAAGATCCGATGCTGGTTTCCAAACGACCCAGGCAAAACAACATTAGCGATTGATTCATATTCCCTCTGGTAATTCAACAGTTCCCTATGAAAAGTCACCATGGAACATCGAAGTAGAAGGACCATCTAAACTATAGCTATGTAAAATGATCGAAGGGTTTCTGCAGTTTCCCGACAAATAATCAGAATCAGAGTCACTAGGTTTCAACATCCCGGAGATGGTTTCCCAACCCCAAGCCCAACGGCGAATCTTCTGGAGGCGTTGCTGGATGAAGTCACCAAGTTCACTGGCGAACTGCACAGGACGGGGCAGAGATGGGCCAATTTGGCCCCTGGGGAACCCGAGTGAATGAGTACTTTGATGTAGCTTGGTCGTTTGCTGCAAATATGTGCACATACATACATACGTAACACAACATAACATTACTTTACATTACATTACATTACATACATATATACAGACACACATACATACACACATGCATGCATGCATGCATGCATACATACATATATATATATATACATACATGTTTTTTACATATACAAACACAAACACTTATATGATATTCACTTTTGCTTTAACCAGATTTTGAAGTATGTAGTAGTGTTTCTAAGATTGACAATATTTCGGGAAGGGTCAAGGCAGGACGTGATCCAATCTGGTAATAAAGAACTCCTAACGGACCACCTGGTTCGGAGTGGGGCTTGACTTTGCCAAGGTTGGAGGGGGGTAAAGTTGGCCCAATGAATCCGACACAGATTTGAACCTGCATGGTGCCAGGTTGGGGCTGGGATGGTATGGGGATCTCCAATTTTGTGATGTAAATCTCTATACTTTTGCCGGGTATACCTACCTGAAGTCTGTGTTGCATTCGGAATTTCATTGAGCTTTCCGCGAATGATTGCTGACCGCATGTGGTGGGTATGGGTGGTGTGTCATTGGGTGTTTTTTTGTGCGGTGTTTTGCTTCTAATGCAGATGTCGTGCAGGCTGATGATGTTTACAAATTACAATCCTCCCTGATGTTGATGTATGATTAGAAAAATACCCTGAAATAAAGCCAACAGTTTGCTCAAATGATCTCAAACTCAACAATAAACTACACCGATTCTGGAATTTCTTTCATCAATCTGTCATGAAAAGAACCCTTCTCATCAAGTATTGAAGGACAACCGGGGGGCCTGCGTCTTTTCACATGGCATGGGGATTCAACCCACCCATTTCGGGGACCCAATAGATGGTTTGGCCCTTAGAATGAGAGTGGTTGAGTCACCAGTCACCATTGCTAGCCATGTATAGACTGGGCTGATTCAACTGTAGATTGATCTCCACCCTCAATCCAATCATTATTGTGAATAACCCAATATCAATTCTCATTTTTGTTTGTTAAAATCCAAAAGTTTAGGTGGTTAAACCTCCATTTACAACCATAAATCCACGACATATATCCACATTATGGTTGATATTTATGGTTGTGTTACATTATGGTTCCATTTACATCCACATTCTCTCCTTTTCCCTGTTGGTGATCTGTTAACTTCCACATCGCTTGGTTTCCCCTCAGGACCGCGAGATGCACCTGGACCAACAGTCCAAGGTTTCATTTCGTGGCCACCACGGCGCGTTGCTCCGGCGAAGAACGCAGAACTTTGGGATCGAATTTTGACCAATTGAAGTAGGGAAAAGAGGAGAAAAATGAAAATTTTGGTGATAAACCATTGGTAGCCATTGGATTCGAGGGAAAACAGATTCATCCCAGTTTATAAGGTCATGATTCCAGCTAGAAACTGGGCCAAACCTATTGATCCTGGGAATGGGGTTATAAGCCACTTACTAAATATTTAACTGGGGCGAGCCACCAAGTATGACAAACACCACAAACCCATGTTGTTGCAATCGGGGAAGTCGGGGAAGGTCCTTCTTTTTTGGGTGTCAAAAAGGGATTGGGATGGAAACTAAGCAAATGAATAGATAGTAGCACAAACATGATCATTAGGTTGACAGGTTCAAGCAATCTAATGCTATTTCTTAGTGTTTTTTTTGGATGGTTTTCTGTGTTCAATGTCCATCCTGTGTGGGAAGATGGTCCTTGACTTGTACGTTTTCATGTATCGTGAAACAACGTGTCACCTTGAAAATGTCACTGTTGGTGGAAGCTAGCATCACATGTCAAATGTGCCAGGTGTTGTTGGGACAGGGTTGAGATATCATCAGGCAGAAGCACAGCATGTTGATATTATCCTCCGTTTTTTTCTATCCTGAGGTTTCCGCATCTTGCTATCGCAGCATTCAAGCAGGCCTACTGAGACTGGCAGCGGGATTGGATCAAGCGTAACGCCCCTGGAAACCGTTTGTTTCAGACTCGATACAATTCAGGAGTTTGTCACTTGGGATTTGGCTGGCGAATTAGATTGCCTACCAACGTAGCGCGGAAACCGCAGTATGGTTGTCCTTCATGAGTGTTGGATATCTTTATCATGGTCAGAACATCTCAGAACTAGAGTTCATATGTTAGAGGTTCTGACCATGAATAATAGCTTTATCACATATGAAGTCATGTGGATAAGATGTTATCACCACATATGAGTGAAGCAGAAAATCGTTGGATATCTTTGTCATGGTTAATAAGTCATAGCTTCGCTCAACGTTTTTTCGTAGGCGAATCCAAGGTATGAAGATCCCGCAATCAGTTCCAATGGGCCAAAAATACCATGCTCTTCCCCTAGGAAGTGCGTCCTGATCTACGAAGACCTGGAGAGGAATTTCCTGTCCATTGATGTGGCCGGGCGAGACAGAGGATAACCAAAATTAAACAAACACGTGGGGGTTTCCGAAAATGGGGATACTGCAGCGGGCACACAGTGGCAAAGTGATCGTGCACCGGACTCAAATGAAACGCAACGCAAAGAGCGCACAGGCGCACAGCTCTGTTTTCCACCAAATGGACATAGCCCCCAGGTCAGCAGCCCATGAGTCAAGGCCAGGCATATCTATTAAAGAAAGGGGCCCCTCCTGAGCCATACAATGCAGGCAAGTGCCATGAATCGTGCATCATGTCGTCGAGGCAAACCTGACAGGAATGTGGATCTGTTGCACCAGCATAAGAAAGATCAGGTTTGCCGCCCTTGAGGTAATCATCGATCTGGTTCACGGCGGTTTTGCCTTCTCTCTTGTTCTTGTTGGATCATACCTGACAGCCCACAGCCAGGCTTTGAGGAACTTTTGGAGGCCAACTCGACAGTCAGCACGCTTCTTCGTCAGACTATCACCTAAGTCATAGTCACTGGCTACCCAGGGAAGCTTGGAACCAGCACGCTGGAGGTATTCTCGAAGTTGTAGGGCTTGGAGTGCAGAGCGACTGTTGCTCAAACCCAAGAGAGGACTCTCGTTGTAGAGCACATTATCGAAACCACCTTTGCTGTCGGTGCAAAGGATTCCTTCAACTAGTTTCGCCATTTCCTCTGCAAATTCCACTTTGTTGGCATCGCGAGGACGAGCAAGTCCAGCACCATTGATTTCACACCAAGGAGGTGTGTGTGCAAAAAATCCAATCTTCACGTCAAGAACTGCTTGAACTTCCGGATCATTGGATCCAAGAGCTTTGCGACGGAGCTTCCAGGTTCGCCAAGGCAAAAGAGACAGAGGACAAACTTCACCTTTCAGAGCTTTAGGGCCGCTCAGCAAAGTGATGATCCCACACTTGATCTTGATCTTCTGGTCTGCAACATGCCATTCGCTGGAGTCAGCTCCAACGATTTCCCATGCCTTGCACAAGGGGTGAGTGGTTGCCCTTGGCACTTCACCTGAACTTTTGCTGCCTTGTAGAAGATGATCACAAGCATCGCATTGAAGATCTCGATCCATTTCGATCTTCCACTTGGGGAGTCCAGCATCACGAAACAGGTGAATCAGGCTCTTGTTCGTGGGATGTCCCGCTGCACGGTGGTAGTGCTGCAGTTTGGCATGCCAGGCTTGTCGATCTTTTTCAGAAACATTATGTTTAGGAGCTTCAAGTATGGAAGGCTCGTAGCCGTCAGACAAATCACCATCATCAGGTGCAGGAGGAAGAACTTCTTCAGCAGGAAGAGCTTGAAGACGTTGCGTCCATTTCACATCGTGCTCTGCATGTTGGGAGTGCGCCACAACATCAGGAGAAGTCAAAGCTTGTACATGACGTTGAGGAGCAAGTTGATTCTTCCAGTGTCGTACAATAGATTCCACCATCCGAACAGGATAGTATGCAGAGCGAGCTGTTTCAATTCCCTGTATGAGGGCATGTTGGTGCTGCGAGGGCAAACCTTGCACTTGAAGCTGCGATGAAAGAGCTCATTATTGGCGCGAATCTCCCAGCGCTTGTAGATAAACGCTGAGTCATCGGAGTTTCGCATCCCATAGTTACATCCATCAATTCTGCAGCGCTCTCATGATTGGCCACGTTGCAAAAGTCCATGTTGCAGCGAGACCATACGAGGCTGTGACCAACCAGAACATGGAAAAGTCCACTCCCAGTACACATCAATGTCTGGGTCGTCATCCACAGCACTGAGGATGAAGTCCTTGGCATAGTGCATCATTCGACGTTCTCGTCGACGTAGATCTTCGAGGACCGCCTTGCGCTCTTCAGTGTTGTAGTTGACGTTGGTCCATTGGGACCAGTGAGTGCATGGAAGTGAGAGCCAAAGTTTCTTGGGACGCTTGATTTTCCGCAGGCGTTCCATTTCCACCCATGCCGACTTCTTGGTCAAGTCAAACCCTTGCTTATAGTTGATCCTTCGAGCTGCTTGAGTCAGCCAACTGTTGTCGGCGCATGCAATCTCCCAAAGACACTCCTGTCCACCCATGGCAATCTGCAGGGCGAGATGACTTATAGTTGCCGTTGCCGTCATCATTGTCACCATCTTCATGACCTTGGAGCCCATCGTTGTGGTCAGGGGTTGGCTTGCAGAAGTCACTGACTGAGAGCACCAGATTGCGCAGATCGTTCCTTTCCTGCTCGGTCAGGAAGTCCTTCAACTGGCGGCGATCTGGAAAATCCAAAATCGGATCCCAGCTGCTGTCGGAAGGACTGGTCGCCGGAGAGCCCTGGTTCATCATGTAGCCCTTGGTGACAACCAACTTCTTCTCCGCATTCTTGGAGGCTGCCTTGGACTTTGGAACCTTCTTGGAGCTCTCGACATTGGGCGTCTCCAGCAGGTGCTGCACCTTGATGTTCAACTTCTCCTCGGCCGTGATCTTGTCAAACATGGCTTTCACAATCTCTTCCGTTGGAAGTGCACCATGAAGCATCGGCTGGAGCTGCGTCAAGGCCCTTTGCACCATCACTGCATTGTCGACCGCAGTGTGGCTGGAAGGAGATCCCTTCCGTGTTTGGTACCACAGACGGAGGGCACAAATCTCGCAGCAGGCCGTGTGGATTGCCCTGAGGGTTTCCCTCCAAATGCTTGCTGTGGCATGGCCATGTCGTTTGAGAAGCACGTGGATCTCGAGGGTCGTAGGTCATCATGCGGTCTGGGTCCAGGGGTTGAGCATTTGTCTTGCCCTTCGCGTTGGACTTGATGCTGCTCAGCACCGCCCCTTCTTCCGCTGGAGCCAGGCTTTGAGACGAAGTCGCCATTGCCAATCACAGAGGTCGACGCGGGGGCTTCTACAACTTGTTTGTTGGCAGAGTTGCCCATCTGAGCCATGTTGTGGCCACATCGAAAAAGTTTTCGCAACAGCTCTTCACGATCATGCTTCAGAGAAGAAGATGTAAAAGAGGAAGGACATGATTGCTGAGTGGTGTAGAAATCAAGAGGACGAAACTGCAGGACTGGTTGCACTAAAAGAGGATCAGCTTCAGCAACAAAATTCACTTGTGCATGCCCTTCTGCTCTAGTTTGGCCACATATAGTGTTTCTTCGGATTGACTGGTAGTTGATATACTTCAGGATTATCATCAACGCCATCCATTGCTAAACCAGATCCAAAACCAACCAACATTTGACAACCATGTGCACCAAGATGATCCATGCCAATCAAGATGGGAACAAGCTGTGATTTGTCAAAGTTAGGCTGGTAAAACTCAATTGGATTTGGAAGCGCGTACAATGAAAACGTTTTCTTTTGACCAGAAACATCCGAACAAATATCCAACTTGTACCTAGCTCTGCCCCACTTCCCATTGCCAAAGCGAAAGTTTGGCCGCTGCGCTGAGAGAATGTTCACGGTGGCTTGTCGATCGTGAGACAAAACAGTTTTCACCAGCTCCTGGGCAGAAACTTCTGGTGCTGCAGAGGCAGTTGCTCCGCAGTCTAGCATCCCATAAGCTTGTGAAGCCAAAGAACTAGAGCTAGCACCAGTTGATGCCTTTGTTGTAGAGGCCAGTTCCATGCCATACAGAGCATAGGCGTTCACAGGGTTCTTGCCAAAGCCCTTGCCATCCTTGGAGTCGTACGGACTTTTGCCCTTGAAATTCCAAAATATCTCTTGTTCAGACATGTGGGAAAACTTGGACTTACCTTTATTGCCCTTGCCTTTGTTCTGGAAGAACGCATCAATGGGGTCAATCATGTAGTGCATGCCCTTGCCCTTCCCAGAAAACTAGCCCTTGGGGTAGTTCCCATAACGTCTGTCAGGACAATCCCTAACCAAATTGTTACCGACACAGTTGAAACAACGACCATTTGTGACAGTGTTGACATGACCAAAACCTCTATCGCGTTTCAACTGCTGGGTGGTTTTTCTAGGCTTCCTGCCAGGTGCGCTTGGCCTCAGCTGCAAGTTGCTCAGCGACTTGTTCAGCTTGAAGAGCTTCTTGAAGGCGCTCTTCTTCCTCAGGAGACAAAGCAGCTTGCGCATCCTTAGCAGGTGCGGTTTCATCGGGCCATTCATGTTCATGCCACTCATCATGCCATTGACCATCGTTCCACCAACCATCATCATGTCCCCGGTTCCACATCTCATCATAGTTCATCTCATAGCCATCATCCCAAACATCATCATGCCATTCATGCCATAGAGCATTGCTAGTGACGTCCGGCATGTTGTGAATAACGGTGACCAAGCAACTGTTCATCCCAAAGTGCAGACAAAGCTTGGCTGATGGCTTCGAAATCTAATTTGGTTTGAGTAGTGGACAAAATGTCTCTAGTTTCTTCTGGGGTGAGGCTTGCGGCCTTCAACAAACGCTCATGATGAATGAGTCTGCCAAAGAAACTTCCGAAACATCTTGGGGTGTTTTGGGCTTTCCCGATTCAGATTCAGGTCCTGGAGCCGAATGCTCAGAGGCCGCAGGAGCTCGATGGCTAGGTGAGGAGCCAGGAGCCGCACTAGCAGGAGCATCAGCACCTTGCTC
>Ga0126342_10006394_pt1 | contig 20874 bp, 13 predicted proteins | sample Cyp1metagenome_FD_92528 | JGI IMG/M metagenome (GOLD analysis project Ga0126342, IMG submission 92528) | Coral microbial communities from Lord Howe Island, Old Settlement Bay, Australia - Cyphastrea 1 metagenome | ecosystem: Host-associated > Invertebrates > Cnidaria > Coral ...
ATATATATATATTATATATATTATATAATATATATATATATATATTATATATAATATATATATGTTAATAATCATATATATATAGATGTTAATAATCATATATATATATATATATGCTAATAATCATTTATGTATGTATATGTTAACAATCATATATATATATATATATATTAATAATCATATATATATATGTTGATAATCATATATGTTAATAAATATATATATATATACATTGCACATATGAATAGCTGGGATGACATGAAGCTTGTGACGGTGTGATTAATTTCATGGGGACATAGGTGGCATGGAGTTGTAGGGATCTTTCACAAAATGCTAACGATCATCCACAAGCACCAACTATTCTGAAGGTTTTCACTCATATCCATATATGTGCCACTGTCAAAGGTTGGATTATCCATTCATATTGGGGGATGGTTATATTGTATGTACCTCAATAGAGATTTATATCTTTATAGGATATCCTAGTATGGGACGGATGACCATACCACATTAATCCAATGTTGTGAGTGTGGGACATACTGTATCATTTTGAGATGATAGTTGAGAATAATGTCAACCCTGGATTCATAAACCCCGAACGGCTGTTTAATTGGGAAGGTACCATTTAAGTATCAAATCATGACTATTGGGGGAATACCTCCCTAATTAATAAACCATGGTTTATTAATCCGGGGTTGACATTACTTCAGTGGGTATTCCACTCTCTTGTCAAATGCAAGCTCATACTCCTGTGCCAAAATCTGCTGAAGAATAGCCCAAGAAAAAAACAATTCACCAGTGTTTCGCCAAGTTGGAGTATAGCCAGATTAGCTGTTGGGTTTATGGTAGATATATAAACATATATGGCTGAATATCACTAAGTTTTACTATAATGATCTCCAATAAATATCAACAAACCAGGTAGTTACAACAAAATGATCTCCAATTTTTACATCAATAAACCAGGTTTTTCTAATCATCAGTAACCAATCAACCATGTTTTTGTTGTCAGTAAAACATCACTACTTTTCAACGTAAACGATGGCACAACGACCAAGGTTCCCTGGGTTTCCATAGTCATGGGGGTGGATGGTTTATGATGGAAAATCTTACCAAAATGGATGATGACTGGGGGTACCCTCAATTTAGGAAACCAGCATATTTTAATAATGTGGGTGAAACAATGCCAGTAAAACCATCCCCCAGTCATCAGCATTTTTATAGGTGGTATACACTTACCATTCCCAGTCATGGGGGGGTTTATGACATTGTTTTACTCACATTATATGTGTAATAGAAGTCCCTAGAAATGGATGTGTAATAGAAGTCCCTAATCATCATTAACCATCATTAATCAGCATTAACCATCTTATCCATAATAGAGGAAATGATGATTAAGCAGGATTTCGGAGTATCCTATTGACAAAAAACGGTTGACGTTTCAACATCACCGCAAATCTCTATATTATTTCCGGCATATGAAAACGAGGCTAGCAGGGTTGTGACCCAAAGTTTAAGCATCGAAAAAGGACTTTCCACGAGGCTTCCAAACTCCCATGGTTTATCATCAGTTTCCATATGTTTCCACCGTTATGTCATTCGGGGATTCAATCCCTGCTGGTTGAGGTTTCCCAAAGCCACGGAGTCTGTGTAGACTCCGTGGTTTCATAACACGCCCCGATCAGAGATTTTAAAACAGCCCCTGTAAACCATGGTGCCATGGTGGATGGATCTAGGGGCCCCGAAACCACATATTTGGGACATTTTGGGACCCTTCTCCCTAAAAATTAGTATAACACTAATAGAAAAACACCAGAAAGATAGGCATGTGATTGCCCACTATAACACCTACTATGTAGAACTACTATGTATAACACATTGGTTTTAAAATTTTCCATTTGCCCACTGGATGTTATTTTTTTATTTGTTTTTTTTAGGATTCCTAGACACGTTATGTCCGAAAAAATCTCCACCGTCCCGCCAGGAAGGTACTCTCTTTTCCCTGTTGGTGCCACATTTCCTAGGACAAAATGAGGGAAACGGATGGAAAAACCCTGGTTTTTGCGGCCGAAAATCTTGGGAGTAACCTGAAAGTTAGATGGAGACCAGCTGAACAAAAGTTGACTCATCTCAGTGGGATTTTACATGTTTCTATCTTTTTGCGGGTTCGAAGACTAATCAAAAACAATTGATGCATCAAAAACTGGCTCAACCGTGGTGGGGGAACAAATAGGTCATACCCAGGAGAAAAACATATTTAGACCCTCTGGTAATTTAACGAAGCTATTGGAAATGACCATTTATAGTGAGTTTTCCAATCAAAGATGGCGATGTTCCATAGCTATGTTAGTTTACCAGAGGGTATACCCTTATCCAAAATCGGAGGACAACCCAATTTTTGGCCATTTTCGGAGCATCTGGGGAGGAGTCAAATTTTTTTGGTCGCCCCTCTGGGACCACAAAAAAAATCGTGTATGTTTAGTAATTACCCTCCAGTAAACGAACATAGCTATTGAAAATGGACCATGTGTAGATGGTTTACCACTTTAAATGGGGTTAATTACCCCAAAATGGTTAGTTTATAAGGGACAATCCTATTAAAATGGCTGATTTAGGGGTACCCCCATTTATGGAACCCCCTATATACATGATGGCGTAGTGAAGGATTTCTCAGAAAACAGTGTTCTATTGTAGCAACCCCAAAAGTACTTCCAAATTCGCAACATCCATGTCTACAATCATGGTAAATTGAAATAAATTGTTGAAGCCGTTCTGGTTTATTGAAGAATTGTATAGTTAACTGGAATTTATTCCGTTGATATATGGTGGTTTCCTAAAATGGGGGTACCTCCAAATCATCCATTTAAATAGGATTTTCCATGAAATAAACCATTCAGCTATTGGGGATCCTCCGTGACTATGGAACCTCCCTATAATAGTCAGGCGGCTTAGCATAAACCAGCCAACATAACTAGGACCTAGGGGGGTCGTTTTGGAGGCTACTACAATATATTCATATCGTATCCCAACATTGGTCTACTATTAAAATTAAAATATTGCCATTCTTATATTTAAAGTTTTGTTCAATCACTAGCTTTGATATCAATGTCAATATTCCTATCATGTGACTGTTTTTTAATTGCCATTTACCTTCTGGCAATCTAACAACACTATGGAAAATCACCATTAAAATCATAGGCAAACCATCAATGGGCCATGTTCCATAGCTATGTTAAGTTACTGGAGGGTACATTATATGGCACCCCCAAAATTGAGATGCCGAGAACTGTTCGAAACCATCGACCTGTCGGGGAATCCACTACAGTTGGTGAGTGAACCCATGATATGTCCATTTTTGGTGCATATCCCATACCCTCTGGTAAACGTTTACACAACAATATGGAAAATCACCATTTAGTTCGTGCATTTTCCCATGAACAAATGGTGATTTTCCATATATTTATGTAAACGTTTACCAAAGGGTATATCACTATACTTGGGCTACCATACCATATCTCAGGTTTTTCTGGCTGGCCAAAATTTCAGGGGATACGATGGTAGTTGCATCCCCCAAATATGATTTCATACTATCTGGTTGGTGGTTTGGAACATGAATTTTATTTTTCCATATGGGAATGTCATCATCCCAACTGACGACTGACGAACTCATATTTTTAAGAGGGGTAGGTATACCACCAGCTATGGTAGCCTCCAGTTTTTAGGTACCAATGGCCATGAATCCATTCCTGAGGTTTCCTTCAAATTCGGGCTACCCCAGTTCTCCAAGTCATGAAAACCCATGGCTTGGTATTGAAACCCATGGTGACTTGGGTACCCTCATTTTTCTCAATGGATTGGTTTAAGGGAAAATCTACAGGAAACCATGGTTTTAACCATCAAATATAGGGGTTTCCTGTAAATTTTCCCATCATCCAGTTCTATGATTTTAGGAACATCCATATTTTAGTGGGATTTTCCATGAAATAAACCAACCATATAAAGGGGATTCCCCATGACTATGGAAACATCCATAATGGATTCATGGTTGACCAACGTGAACTTTTCATCGACGGGAACCCACCGAAGAGACTCGCTGAATCGGCGACTCCAGGATATGTGCCCAGATTCAGCGGCAGTGCAGGCGATCCTGGGCTGGGAGAAGGTCTTTTTGTTGGTCTATGAAGATATTGAGCTACGAAACCAGGGGAAAACCATAGGGGGGAAATGATGATTTCACCCGAACAATTGTGATTTATATTATTTTATGGGATTTATAGCTGATATACGAAATCGCGAAGTTGGTGAACATAACTCCAATAACTTTGGTTTATGGTAAATTTATGGTATAGCCATAGTTTTCATGGGGGTTATAAAGCAACTTTCAACTGGGGGGGCCCGCATTGTGTAGTTGACCTATAGTTTACCTTTACAGTTTCCCTTTTAGATTTGATGGGTCGAACTACTTAGATCTTCTAGTACCATATTTCTGGCCATATTTTGTGGGGATATTCCCTGAAATTTAGGCCTAAAAAATAGGCCTTATATATGGAATCGGTACCTCCATTTTAGGATCCTGAAATGGCCGTTCAATAATGGATAATTCTTAAGGATATTTATCCGGCCAATCTATAGCTGAATCATCACGACCGAACCCCAGCCAGCGCCAATGGCAAGGGTGCCTGATGAAAGGAAGATGGCTGGCGGAACTTTTTATAAAGATCCACAAGAAGGGGACACCCACAAATCGATACATCAGATACTTAACCAGGATTTTGTTGAGGGAATTGTTTCATATAAGATTTGGGATAAGGAATTAGCTGCGCTGATATTTGATGTGAAGTGAATGACCTCACAATAACGTAGTAGGATTCAGAATATGTGAATCACCTCAAGAAACGTTGGGTTCCATAAGGATAAAATACCCGAGCAATACGAGTATATTATATATTGGGTATACAATGGGATTTACCCTCTGGTTATTCGACGGTTTGCAATGGAAAATTGCCATTTTATAGCTATGTGAATAATCATGTTTATCATCCATAAATGGCTCATTTTCATTCATTTTCCAAAGCCATGTTAAAAGAACCAGAGGATATATAAGCAAGGATATGACATCGTATTTTAAGAGCTGGGGATCAACTTGGCATTTCTCTCGGGGAAACCATGATCAAACACTTGGGACTTGGGACGACCCCTGTGCGATCAACTCCCCTGTTGATTGATGTTTTTCTCGGCATTGTTTATCCTTTTTTTATAAATAGATATGAGCATGAACTGATGAATTATGGTTGGTTGATCATAAGAAATGGCATTATTTCCTACCCTTTTTTACACTGATGATCATTTTATCCATGAAGTGGGAATCCCGTTCGGCTTATCAGGCAGTATGTCAATGAAACTAACATAGATCTGGATGAATAATGAACTCACGTCAAACATCACTGGAATTATGGTATAGGCTGTATAGGGGAATTAGCTACCCCCTGAAACTTGGCTGCTGAGTGACGTATCAATTCTTCAGCCAGTAGTATGCACTTCCCATCAAACAGGGGGGTTTTCTTGCTGGGAAAATCATCTACAAACGGTGGATTTTCCAGCAATTAGACATTTGAATGCTTGATGCCGGGAGGTATTTCCATAGTTTTCTCTACCCTCTGGTAAACTCACGTAGCGAACTGGAAAATGTCCACTTTTGATTTGTAGGTCAACTATAAATAACAATTTTCAGTAGCTATGTTAAATTACCAGCGGGTATGTATATATATATATATATACATAATTATATACATATATGTTTTATGAGTATGACTTCCGTGCAAGTCCCTGGGTCTCCTGGGTCCCTTGGGTCCCTGGGACTGCTGTCATTGGAGGCATGGAAGACTCGGTTTATCGAGACATCATGGAACAGCTTGCCTGTCCTGACTATGGAATCTTGGGAAGAATGGCCTGTTTTTGTTTTCTCGACTCCCCAACAAGTTTCCAACAAATAGCCCTTGGAAAATGGCCCATTTATTCAGGTTTACCTATCAAAATGGTGATTTTCCATGGCTATGTTAAAGTACCAGAGGGTAGTGCCTATAGCCGGTTTACCCAGCTGTTTTTTTTTCTCCACTGTTTCACCGTCAAAAACATGATGAGATTGACCTTCAAAACGGGATCACGAAGGGTGGTGCCAATGATGTTTCTCAATTTATGTTACCACCATCTAACTAGGTCCTTAAATACCAGCATGAATCGACGAGTTCCATAAGTTGATATAGTTGTAAACCAACAGAAACCTATCATAAATCAACCAAATCACTCCACGTGTTTGCGCAAAAAATCATTGCAAGCTTGTGGTTTAGTTTCTTAAGGTATTGGTTTGCTCTGGTTTGTTCTTAAAAATGCGGTCAGCATATGTCAAAATTCAATCCCGATAATCCCAATCATCAGCTACTATAATCTACTGTCATCTACTATCATCTACCATCATCTACTATAATCTACTGTCATCTACTATCATGATCTTTCCCTATGAACCTTGCCATGATTTCCTGGTGGATCCCCAAGATTCGAGCTCTAAGGACCCGCCTGCCGGACAGAGGGATGTCACACAGATCAGAGCTGTGTCCTGGCGAGACATCTGAGACATTGAGGGCTTTCGCCTACCCTCTGGTAATTTGTTACATAGCTATTGAAAATGACCATAGAAAGAGTGGATTTTCCCATTAATAGCATGGTGATTTTCAATAGCTATGTAACAAATTACCAGAGGGTACCCTGGATAGATTTATAATGGTTAATAATGATCTATAGATTTATAATGGTTTATCATGGTTAGTATAGATTTATGTATTTACAATGATCTATAGTCTATAGTCTATATTTTTTTTAATATACATACCCACATGCTCCATGTATGGAATATTTACCAACATGTGCCCAACATAAATCACCCAGTTATGTAGGTAAATATACCATCATATGGGATATAGATATAATCATGGGGTTTTCTATAAATAGCTGGAAAACAGAAAATAACATGGATGATGACTGGGGATACCCCCGTGACTTCGGAAAGCTCCAATTTTTTTGTGGTGGAAGGATTCCCTGGAGTCAATCTATGTAAACGATAAATGAATATACCCTCTGGTTATTTAACATAGCCATGGAAAATCGCAATTTTTAATAGGTAAACCATCTATAAATGAGCCATGTTCCATGGCTATGTTAAATAGCCAGATGGTATATATATATACACAGGGTAGAGACTCCTGGGTGGATTTACATATGTACCATAATGAGATAATTCCACCATATGATACTCCGGATGTTTTAAACCCTACTATTGTATACAATGATTAATGGATAAATCATGGTAAATATATGTAAATCGTTGTAAATCTCATCATGCAATTCATAGGATGATATATAATGATCAATGGGATGGATAGGGGGAAACTGCTCCAAAAAAGATGTGGCAAACTCCGCATTGAACATGGCTCAACAGATCTCAACAGTTTGCCATTGAAAAGTCACATGATTTTGATGAGGTAAATCAAACCAATGGCTTGGTTCCCGTTTGATGCCGTTGTCGCTGCGGCTGTTTGTGTGGCAGGCGTGGCACTGCAAATTGGTTATGTTAATTGATGTTAACTGTTGAACTTGGTTACACCCAAGAATGGCAGGCGCCTCACAATGCAAACTCTGGCAGCCAGTATGCCAGTTTTCATCGCGGCGATAGGGTCCCATCTTGGCCAAACCAATGTCTGGTTTGGTTGGTGTGTTGCTTCAAGCGCGACTGTCCCGAAAAAAAAAACATGAGCTAGACAACTAGACAATGGTGGTGGGTTTTCATGATGCTACATGTGGGGAAGCAGTTGATATCACACAAGCAAGCAGCTTGTGTCAAAGCGTTAATTCCCATTTGAGGTGCCTGCAGTGGGAAATCCCCACCACTGATTGTGATCATGAATTTAAAAACGACCAAACCACCAAACAAAAAACAAGACTCAAAAGTGGATAGGTAATCATAATTTTCCACATAAACGAATTGAACGATTTTGAAGTATCCCAAATCTGCACTAATCTGACTAATAGGGGACCCCTTTTTTTCCAATAGATCATCATCAGTGTCCAAAAAAAAAATGGCCATCTGGGGAGATAATCGGCGATTTTCAGACAAAGCCATATAAAATACTGGTTGGTGGTTTCAAAGCTGGGGAATCTATAGCTGGTTGGAGGTAATGATGGTTAATCATGGTTAATCATGGTTAATCATGGTTAATAATCACTGGTTGGTGGTTTCAAACATGGTTTTTATTCTTCCACAATATATGGGATAATCCTTCCCAACTGACGAACTCATATTTTTCAGAGGGGTAGGTATACCACCAACCAGTATATCATAAGAATGGCATTTCTGGGGGTCTCAACATCTCAAAATGGGCCGAAATGGGTGGCCACTGCGGCCGCTCATGGGGCATCCGCTTCAGGTGGTGGCAGGTTAGCAAAAATCATGTCGCTTGGCTTGAAAATCCAAACCTTTAGAACACCTTATGGAGGTGTTCTAAAATGGATACAGTACCCCAAATCATCCCAAGTTACAGATAATGTTAGTATTGAACCCCCCAGGTGACTTGGGCATCCCCCATTCTATGAAACCCCAATGGGATCATTAAAGAATGTGGGGGTTCCATTGGATGGCTCGATTCACCAAAATTTGACGCGGAAATGCTTGATTTTGAGCGGCAGGAATGGGTTACCCTCTGGCAAACAGTTGGACCCTGCAGGATGGTGCCCCCCAGTGATGTGAACGTTGGTTTATAAACCCCATTAACTATAGTTATATCTACCATAAAGCATAGTTATGGGAGTTATAAACCAACTTAGCTAACTATGGGGCACCACCTTGTGATTTTCTCAGCAATTTTGAGTGGTTTCACTAATCTTCCAACTCCGATGAATGGCAGGGTATTGCTGCGGTAAAGCACAAACGAAGCATTACTTGGCAGAGAGTCAGGCAATGATACCCCGAAATGGCAGACCGCGAATCCGTGTCACCGAGCGGCTTCACACGGAAGTATGCCATGCTGCCTTTCGTCACAGGGGACTCAGGTGATCACAGGTGACAAAGAAATACTTCTGGTTGGTGGTTTGGAACATTTTTTATTTTTCCATATATTGGGAATAATCATCCCAACTGACTAATATTTTCAGAGGGGTAGGTATACCACCAACCAGACTTGGTCTACAGCGGCCTATCACCGGGCGTGGGATCTCTTGTCGGATCCGGGTATTTCCGTCAGATTTTTGCGGCCTGGCAATCGTTCTGGAAGCTTCAGGGACGCGGATTGACTCGTGCCTTCTTTTGCTATCTTTTCTGGTTGGTGGTTTCAAACATTTTATATTTTCCATAATATATGGGACAATCCTTCCCATTGACTTTCATATTTTTCAAGATGGTTAAAACCACAAACCACTATCTTTTGTTGATATTCCGAATTCATGTGACTTTTTGTTGCAACCTCCAGGCCTCAGTGGCGCCTATCGGCTTCTTCTCCCCCGTCCACTTCGGTTTTTGACTAGGGAAATTTTATTTTGGAAGGCTGTCCGCTTTCCCCCTGTTTTCCCAGGCTTTTGAACCCAGATTTTCCGTTGGATGCCAGGTCCAGTCCTATCAGCATAGGTGGAAATTGACATCGATCATCACATTTTCACAGTGGATGGTGCCGTCGAAAATCTGCCGTTATTCTTTTTACATAGGTCAACTTTGAAGACCAGAGTTATATCCAGCTGTGCTGGATGGCAGGGACTATGTTAATTTACTGGAGGGTAGTCGTGTTTTTGGGTGAATTGAAGGTATTTTTCGTGGTCATGAACCATCATCAACCTTTTTTAAAGCATTCAAGGGCCGAAGATGTTTTGCAATCATGGCCTCAGTGGATATCTATTGGGAGGGCAGCTTTGCCAGTGGTTGGCTTTGAGGGAACCCATGTTACGTCACCCCGGTGGACATTGCTTTAATCTCCATTTTTGTCCATGATAATCCTGTATTTTGGACGGTTTATACCATTTATGTTGTTTTATTTCTATAGTAGGACTGGTGACACTTTTGTGATTTTGGTCTTCCATTTTTTTGTTGTTATGAATATCATAACACACGATGTATTGTATGATTCATTAGATTCTATGATAATTATATCTAATCTTATTTATATGTAGTATTACCAATATATGGTATATTCTTACTTATTCTTGGTTATACTGTCATACTCCCATGTCTCGTAAGAATCCCCCAGTGATGGCTCTTCAGCTTGCGTCCAGGAAAGAATATGCTGGGGAAGCACGGCCTTCAAGAGCAAGAGGCTCCTGTTGTTCCAAGGACCATGCCGGGACGCTGCGATGCTGGGATTTGAGTATGGGAGTATGTTAATATACTGGTTGGTGGTTTGGAACATGGCTTCTATTTTCCCCAATAGTTGGGATGATGATCCAGTCTGACTAATATTTTTCAAGGGGGTTGAAACCACCAATTAGTATAGTAATTACTATAGTTAACCATACTGAAAAGATTGCAATTCTTATAGATTTTCTTAATCTAAGATTTGAGTATGATGGGATTTGAGTATGTGAATATGATTTGATATACATTCCAAGTGCCATGTCTTATAGATTTAAAGGAAATTGATGATCAACCATGAGATTCTTAGGGTGCACTATTTTCAGACAAACCTATGTGGGATGTAGATTCGAGTTGAGGTTGTGCGGTGAAAATGATCCAAAAAATTCACCACAGATAAACTGTGGGAATAGAAACCACATAATTACTGGTTGGTGGTTTGGAACATGGCTTTTATGACTTTCCATTCAGTTGGGAAGTTCGTAACCCCAACTGACGAACTCATATTTTTCAGAGGGGTAGGGCTCTACCACCAACCAGACGAGGTCTACAAAAACTGCTATGCCGGGGATGCACCGATAACCAGTGGATACAGAGGATTTCCTCATGGGGGAACTCAGCCACGATAACCGAAGATGACTTCTGTGTGTGTTTTTTTGTGTTGGTTTCTGGGTTTTGGTTGTGAGGCTCACTTGAACATTTCATTAGCTAGTTGCAACGTTGCATATGTTGCAGACCCGTGAATCATCTGCATATGAATTGCATATGAAACTAACCATATAACTGGGGATATTCCATACAAGGAAACACATCTAAATTGGGGATATAACTGGGGATAATCATACTCAAATAACTGGGGATAATCATTGTGTGATGATTCGTCACTTATGAACTGGGATACACATCTAAATACGTTGCTGTTTGGAAGTGGGGTGTTTTTCACTAAGTCTCCAGGATCAAATCATCCAAGCAGCTTCTGGTGATTTGACGTCTGGAAAATCACGATGTTTACCCTGTGGTAAACATACATAGCTAATTATTGAAAATAACCATTTATAGTGAGTTTTCCCATTGAAAATGGTGATTTTCCGTAGTTATATTAGTTTACCAGAGGGTAATCTTGTCAAATCATCGCTTACTCTCTGGTAAACTAGCATTGCGATGGAACATCACCATTTTTTTACAGTTAAATCAACTATAAATGTGCCATTTTCAATAGCAAACTGTTAGTCATTACCAGAGGGTAAGTCATCGGCCAATTTTCCAAAATCAAAGGGTGCATTTTTAGGGTGACCATGCAAAGGATGGTGGCGGCTGGAAGGTTGAAGATTTCAAGGATAGCTATCCCAGAATGACTTCATTTCCGGTGAGACATGATCCTTTTTGCTTCCCATTTTACTCATTTTGCTCATTTTGTTTTTACCAGATCAAGTGCAATCTATGCCTATATATCTGTATATGTATATACTGATATATACCCTCTGGTAATTTAACATAGCTATTGAAAATGGCACATTTATAGTTGATTTGCCTATTAAACCTGGTGACTTTCCATAGCTATGTTAGTTTGCCAGAGAGTATTTGGATTGATTTTTCACCATTTAAGCGCCATTCTCCAAGCCATTCAGAATGTGTGTTGACTTCGTTGTTTTCCCCTTGAGATCAAAACACTGGGATTCAGGCACTGGGTCAAACGACTGGATGGGTAGGGACTAATCCTTTTTTTTGTGGCTAAAACAATGCCACAAACCAGCCATGACTGGCAATGGTAAGCATACCACCTATAAATTCATGGTGTGATGACTGGGGGATGGTTTATTATTGCTGTACCCACATTATAGATGAGTTTCCTATTTCAAATTATTTCAATGCCCATCTATACAGGATGTCCTATTGCCATGTTTTACTCACGTGAATCTTTTCTACAAATAGGAAAATCTAAGTTCACCAGCTAAGAACTTGTTCGTATTTTTCGCAGGGTATCGAAGATTGGCAATGTTCAAGACATATTTGTGTTTCTTGAAATCGGGGGTCCACAAAACTTTAGCAGCTTTCAATACCAAAATGGTTTAATGACTTGGATGATTTAAGGGGTGTCCCTCATTTTAGAAAACCGCTATATGACCGCCGTCCGGGGTACCTAAATAGAATGAGGGGGCAGGAACCCCTTTTTAAAATAATAATAGAAATAAACTGAAAATAAAATGGGTCAGACCCCAGCATTTTATTTTGTGGGTGCATTTTATTTTTTGAGGTGCCTAACCCATCAAGTTAACTGACAGAGATAGCATGATAGCAAAGATGCAGAGCTGTGAACGGTCTGATCATTTTGTGAAACGTTCCAGAGATTTGGAATTACTTGGACATTAACTTCGAAAATGGGTTGGCCCCCCTGATTTCTTCAGTTCATTTACATGTATTTGTATCTTTTCTAGAAACCATCCAGATGTCAGAAGTGGAACCAATTATATATATATATTATATATTGATCGAAATCCGCACGATTTTTCCTTCCTGTTGGCACGTGAAAAAGCTAAACAAAACTAAACAAGACTAAACAAGATCAACCAATAAAATAAGGAAACAATGTAAAGGACTAAACAAGACTAAACAAGACTAAACATGGTTAAAACCAATCAAATAAGGAAACAAAACTAAACAAGATCAACCCAAACGAAAATGCCGGAGCCCGAGGTCCAACAGTTGCCAGGTGCAGGGTGCCTGACGTCATATTCTTTTTGTACCTCTCCATTGTATTTTGCTTGGGTTTTCCTATCTTACCTTATGCCCTCTCATTTTATTGGCATTTTGTCCTTAGGCCCCTGCATTTTACTTTATTTTTTTAGGGGTTCCACCCCCGGCAACAGACGGGGGTCTATATGGCAAGAATGGAACGACTCATCCAAAAAGTGCTTTCATGGTTGCATTTCTTCTAGCTCCAACAAGGCACGTCGGAAAGTTAATCCCTACCACTTTCATACTTTCACTTCTGCATGTTTTCGAGATCTGAACAACTGCTGGATGGATGATGATCCTAGAATACTCAGTGACTTGTTTATTGTTTTGGATCTGATTGCTGGCGAAAAAAACACCTTAAGCAGATTTCTATTTTTGGGGCAAAATCCCTGGGATTCGGTTGAACAATTTCACGGAGAGATGATGATAAATGGACATATGAAAATTTATACCTTACAGGATGGTGCCCCCCAGTGATGTGAACGTTGGTTTATAAACCCCATTAACCATAGTTGTATCTACCATAAACCATAGTTATGGGAGTTATTGGCACCAACTTAGCTAACTATGGGGCACCACCTTGTATGAACCATCCTTAAAATTTGCATGTATACTTTAAGGTAGTTTAACAGTTCGCCACGGAAAATGGTCATGTTGAATAGGTAAATCATCTACACATGGGTAATGGCTGGGTTAAACTACCAAAGAGATAAAGATAGATAAAGAGTATAGTGGTTTATCATGCCTTAAGATACTGGGTAAATTTCATCACGGCCGAACCCTGTTCTCCCTCACTATAATCATAGTCAATAAGGGGAATCATTAGGTTAGTGAAATATTATAATTTACCACAGGATGGTGCCCCCCAGTGATGTTTGTTGGTTTATAAACCCCATTAGCTATAGTTATATCTACCATAAACCATAGTTATGGGAGTTATTGGCACCAACTTAGCGATTCCGAACTGGGGCACCACCTTGTTAGATACATACCATTATTATTTTCCCATGATCTTCCAAGTATATATCCTAGCATTTTTTGGTGAATTCCCATTGGCAAATTATGTCCAACCCAGGGGGTCCGACCCAGGGGGTCCTGGGGGATGTGGAGTCATAGGATCCCAATACCTTGCGACTGCAACGGATCCTCACCGATTATTTGTGCTTTGGTGGCATTTCGGGCTGAGAAATGGTAAACTCGTGTTTTTCCAAACATGGTTGAAATTTATAGCAAAACGATCTGTTGATCTAAATGAATAAGTAAACTATGGAAACAATATGAAACTATATGTTCTATAGGGAAGTTTTGAAGTATAGGGACACTATGGGGTTTATGGGAAACATGTGGTCTAAAACTATGTCATGTTGATAAAGTGATGGACTATTTTATCGCATATATATATATATATAAACTGTATATTATTGGGATATTGATATAGTATACACCCTGTGGTAATTGTGCAAATATATGCAAATACATGGGCAATAGATGGGCAATATCATAAACCGTGTAGTTGTAGTTATGGTAGTATATGTATCAACCAATTTTGGAAAATAGTGTACCCCAAAATCCCTCTGGTAATTCGACAGTTTGCCATGTGAAATTGCCATGGGAATGATAGGTAAATCATCTATAAATCTAATAAATGGGCCATGTTCACAGCTATGTGAAATTACCAAAGGGGCAAAACTCATGGAAAAAACGTGGCTTGTCCTTCAGGCCATAAAATGGGGGAACTGTTTCTATACCATTTTGATACCCAGGTATGGGAAACTGCATAATGTTTGGGCAATGTAATATTGTACACCATCTAGTTGTGATTTTTTGCAGAATGTACAACCAATGGGTCTGAATCGGAAGCCACATATTACCAATTGCAAAAGCAATTGTAAAATGCTGAATGCTGCCAGATACATGTTGGGTTTCAAGTACTAATTCGGCGGTCTTGATCCCATAGGCACAAAGTTATATACCATCTGGTTATTTAACAGTTCGCCATGGAAAATGGCCCATAGAAACAGATGATTTTCCCAGCGAACGAACCTCCATTTATGGTTGGGGATTTTCCATGGCGAACTGTTAGTCATAACCAGATGGTACTGGACATTCATTATTATCATTTATCCCATTAATCACCATTAATCAGCATCATTAACCATCATTAATCACCATTAATCACCATTAAATCACCATTAAACCACCATTAAATCACCAGTAAACCACCATTAAATCACCATTAAACCACCATTAAATCACCAGTAAACCACCATTAAACCACCATTAAATCACCAGTAAACCACCATTAAATCACCAGTAAATCACCATTAAACATCTACCAATCTTCGTGCAGGACTCCAGGACAGGTCGACGTGGTAAATCAGGGGAAGGGAATTGGATTCGGGGCATGTTTAATGCAGGATGGTGCCCCCCAGTGATGTGAACGTTGGTTTATAAAGCCCATGAATACTATAGTTATATCTACCATAAACCAGAGTTATGGGAGTTATTTGCACCAACTTAGCTAACTATGGGGCACCATCTTGTGGGATTTAATGGTGATTTACTGGTGATTTAATGGTGATTTACTGGGATTACTGAAACATCTAGCAGTAAAAGGGAATTGAATTATGGCCCAAGAATTCAGGTTAATTATGATAATTGACTGATCGAGATATGCTGGTTGGTGGTTTGGAGCATGGCTTTTATGTTTCCATATATTGGGAATAACCATCCCAACTGACTTTCACTCCATCATTTTTCAGAGGGGTAGGTGGCTCAACCACCAACCAGTATGTCTTGAATTTTCCAGTCTTTTGAGCCATGGCAGGGGGGACCATACAAGGTGGTGCCCCAGTTCGGAATCGCTAAGTTGGTGCCAATAACTCCCATGTCACTATGGTTTATGCTAGATATAACTATAGTATTCATGGGCTTTATAAACCAACGTTCACATCACTGGGGGGCACCATCCTGTAGCCAAAGACCATCTTCCATTTTTCGAACCGGCGAGGTTCGTGTGTCCCACGTTACGCTTCTTGGAGACCATGGAGAAACGTTCCAATGCGGAGCTGAGACTCTATGAGCTCCTTGGATCACAGGGAAGGCGAGAATGAGAGACACATGACACACATATATAATCATATATATATACAATGTGAGGCCCCCAAGATAGCTAGGTAGGTTTATAACTCCAATAACTATGGTTTATGGTACTTATAACTATAGTTACTGGGGCTTATAAACCAACTTATAACTGGGGGGCCTCACATTGTATATATATATACATCCTATAAATATATATATATATATACATACATATACGATGGGGATATGAATGGGGATATGATTGTGTACGAATATATACATGCATACATTACATGCATACATACAGACAGATGAAGGCTCGGATTAGCAACCCTGCTAGGATCAGTGCCACAGTGCCCCGTGCCCCTAGTTATCAAGCGAGATGATCCTCCAAGTATTCCATATCTATTAAAAAAAAAAAAAAAACAAAAAAAAAGATCATAAAACTTAGCAAAAATGAATACTTGGAATTATCCCCTGTTTATGTAGTTTATTCAAAAAGCAAATCCTCCAATTCCATGAAGAGTATTCCAATATTCCAAGTATATCTGGTTGGTGGTTTGGAACACGAATTTGATTTTTCCAGATATTGGGAATGCCATCATCCCAACTGACGAACTCCATCATTTTTCAGAGGGGTAGGGCAACCACCAACCAGATATATGTAGATCACAAGGCTTCCTGATTTTTTCTATTCCCCAGCGAAAAGGCCTTGGACCGAAAATTGGTCACCGGAAAATCCCCAGGGGAACTGGTTGAATCCCAGTTACAAAAGACCCCAAGGAACTGGAAAATCAGCATGTTATATAGGTAAACCAACTATAAATCATGCATTTTCCATAGCTATGTTGGTTTACCAGAGGGTACACTATTTATATATATATATCGATTTGTATATGAGTTACAGCCAAAATTTAGGTTAATGGAGAGTAGTATTCGAGTGGTCTCTATTTTTTTGAAATTGAGCTGCCATATTATTTGCCCGCTGTTTGATACTATATATATGTACTTATATGGAGCAAGATGTTCCAGAAGAACAGTTTCCCAGCATCATTGTTTTCTAGATCCCGCCAGGTGTCCCAAACGATAACCCGAACCTTTCACGAAACGAGAACCAAAAAGTCATCAAAAGCGCTTCGGCCAGACACTGGCCCATTCCCTCGTTCAGAGTCCTTTGGAAAGGTAACTAATTTCATGGTTTCCCCCTATATACGGTCACCACCAGCCACCACCAGCCACCGCCAGCCACCATCCCACCACCAGCCACCGGCCACAAGCCACAGACTAGCCAGAAAAAAAATGCATCTGGATTTCAAATCTTTTCCCCGCGATGCAGCTGTGTCACCGCAGTCAGTCTTTCTTGCCCGCGCCACCGGCCACCACCGGCCACCAACCACCAGCCAACAACCACTGGCCACCGGGCATCGGGCGCATATTGGTGAACAGACCTAGCTGAACTAGCACATGGAAAGTAGCGTGCTTCTGGGTCTTTGCGGGCCTCACTGAATGCTTGAGATTTGCTATAAGCTCCAAAGTGTCGGGTAGCTATTTCATCACATGCAGAAACCATACAATGGAAAACCATCAAAATACATTGGAACATAGAACGCATGCAAGGAATAAGAACATCGTTTCCCAAAACTTGGAAAACGACAATACACTCACCAAAAATTGATGACTTGGAGCCAGATACCAAATATTGACCGTGGCCCAAATATAATATATATACGTATAGATAACCATCAAATGGGTGATTTCTAGAATGAGTGCAATATCAGACAAAATGTCGGCGATGTCGGGATGGGTCAAAAATCTATATTATACATCGCATTTTGGGAGGATGAACATCCATAAATCCTCGCCAGTTGAGGGTTCAAACCCTGCGCTTTTCCAGGCTTCTGACCCAGACCTCATCTATGTTTAATATCAATGTATATTTTAAAGGTGTTTTATAATGTTATATATATATATATACATAGATATATCAATTTTTAATATCAATGTTTAATATCATCTGTGTTTTTACATGTTTTTTAAAACAGCATTTACCCAGATTGGGTCATCGCAGGTTTGATGCTGACGATGAATTGCCCAGGTGGCTTGAAGGGTTGATCTGGCAGAGCTGTAAGTGATGGCTTGGGAAACGCATGTTTATGGTTAAAACATGTTTAAATCGATGTACAAATACGTATTATAACGATGATATGAATATGATATGTTTTTTTCTAAACATGCTTCGCATCTTTTAAACATGTTCCTGGTTACAATGCAGGCCAAGTTGGTGAACATAACCCAATAACCATGGTTCATGAGACACTAAAATAAACTATGGTGATTGGTGGGGTTATAAACCAACAAACATCACTGGGGGGGCCACATTGTAGAAAACCAACGGCCTCGGCAGCGTTTTAAACTGCAATTTCTGGAATGTGGTAAACCCAATAGATCTGGGTAAATTATAACGACCTCACTGCGACCTCACTGGAATCATAGTTAATAAGGGAAATCATCCCCAAATGGGCCTTAATTCAGGTTGGTGAAATATTATAATTTACCCAGAATAGGTCAATGTTCTGAAAATGAGGACAGTGGAACAATAATGATTAGTAGATATTAGTAGTAAGAATACAAATCCACAAATGTGGAATATTTTAACTTGCGGCCGACTGGGATATTGAATGAAAACCACTTAAGTTATGCATGTTAAGTAATATATTACTGTAGTCGTGGGATATTCATGGAATATTGGTTGATAGAATCCCCAAAGATGATGTATTACCCTCTGGTAAACTAACATAACTATGGAAAATCACCATTTTTAATGGGAAAATCCACTATTTCTATGGCCATTTTCAATAGCTACGTTAAATTACCAGAGGGTAACCAATATTCCATGAATAATTATCCAATTTACAGTCCATTCACATTCCAATGATGTTTCATTGAATTTCTGACGGAAGGAGTATTCCCAAAAGATATCTCAGATTGATGTTTCACTACGTTTCATTACATCAGGAGTATTCCTCAAGAAAACCGCTGGGAAAAACGATTCATATATGGAATCTTATATATTGATTGAAGGAGTATTCCCCAAAATATCCCGTGCATATTCCATGAATGTGGGAAACGTATAAAAACATCCGATTGCTGGAGCACATTCGCCCACTAAGAATCCGATTGCTGGATAGATCTGGATATAGGATCCCGAGTCAAAACATCATTGGACCCCAAAAGAAGTGAGCATAGACCTATAGAATGTACATGATTTTTGGTGTCACAGAAAACCCAAGAAGTCAGATATCAAAGATCTCTGATGCTGAGTTTTCCGGGTGAGTTTTATTCTTTTCCAATAGACAACTCAGCATTGTGGAGAAACTATCGGAAACTTTTTCGGGTGCCTCAAGCGAACCCAAGCAAATGGTGTATCATTGTTTTTTCCTGGACAGATTGCCTTTTTTTGCCAGGTTGCTAGGTATAGCCTATTTCTGGCAAATCTCGCCAAGTTAAGATCATGTTCAAGATTCCACTATCAGATTCCACTGTTTATAGTCATATATAATTTGACCAGTCCCACTATCCCTGTGCAATCCTGAATATATCTGAATCAAAACCGTCGGTTCTGGACAAACCCAAATCAGTTCAACACCAAATCTAAGTAATTTACATCATGTTGATGTGTTTAATTGATCTATATTTTTATTGTTTCATGTTTTTTTTTTCTAATATAATTATTTGCATATCATACACCAACTTGTTATTATAGTTATGTTCACCAACTTAGCGTTCACGAACTGGGGCCCAACTTCCCGTATTTGTCCAATCGGATTTTCCCAACCAAACCGGGAACTTCCAGTACCGTGCCGGATCTGAAGAACACCTTGGGCGCCTTCCACGTCTCGGAACTCTTCTTCGTCTTTGGCAACGAGGACGGGCGCCGCTGCTCGATTGTTTCTCGAAAATGCCTGGAGTATTTAATGACTTCACCATGGTTAACCGAAAACGTTTACTTGTCCAACAAAAATGCCTGAGATATTAGGGAGATTAATGGAGATTCGGATAGCTATGATAGCTATGATCCGAATCTGGATCAACTTTCACCAGGGCGATGGCGGGTTGAACTACAACTGGTGGCTCATCCCATCCTCCAAATGTGGAAATTCCCCGTGACATCCACCATGCTTTCGTTTAAAAAAGGGTGTTTAGTATGAACGGGGGGAGGGATTATTTATGGTATATCAATGGCATATACCCTCTGGCTATTTAACATAGCCATGGAAAATGGCCCATAACTATAAATTGGTGAACATAACTATAACAAGTTGGTGTATGATATGCAAATAATTCTATTTACCCTCTGGTAAACTAACATAGCTATCGAAAATGGTCATAGAAATAGTGAGTTTTCCCACTAAAAATGGTGATTTTCAATAGCTATGTTAGTTTACCAAAGGGTAAACAGAATTATTTGCTATGTTAAATTACCAGAGGGTATTTATGGTATATCAATGGAATATAATATGAACTATACCCTCCATTGCGGATCATTAATTTAACACTTTGCTATGGAACATGGGTCATTTCGTTCGATGATGTACCTATTGAAAAGTAGTGATTTTGCATAGCAAGCTGTTAAATTATCCGAGGGTGGGTATAGGTCATATTCCATCAAT
>Ga0126342_10006395_pt1 | contig 20874 bp, 14 predicted proteins | sample Cyp1metagenome_FD_92528 | JGI IMG/M metagenome (GOLD analysis project Ga0126342, IMG submission 92528) | Coral microbial communities from Lord Howe Island, Old Settlement Bay, Australia - Cyphastrea 1 metagenome | ecosystem: Host-associated > Invertebrates > Cnidaria > Coral ...
CATACATACCATACATACCATACATACATACATACATACATACATACATACATACATACATACATACATACATACATACATACATACATACATACATACATACATACATACGCACACACACACATACATACATACATACATACATACACACACATACATACATACATACATTAATTACATACATACATACATACATACATAACATAACATAACATAACATAACATTACATTACATTACATTACATTACATTACATATATATACATACATACATACATACATAGATATAGATAGGGTACATGAAATAAGTCATATATGCACTGATAACTGGAACTGCACCCCCAAGCACACGAGTCTATGAGTCAGTGAACTACCGGTAAGGTAAGCCTTTGCCGACAGCCTTGGCCCGTTGAGATCATGAGATTTTCCATAGCTATGTCCAATTACCGGTTAAATCCCATTAGATCCCTTGAAGTCCCATTAGATCCCTGGAAATCCCATGAAATCCACCAGTAGATGCCCATGTCTTTGGTCATTCAGCACGCTGCTGGTGTCCTCATTCTGGGGGCTGAGGAATTAAGTAAGGGGCTTATAGCCCACATTAATACCTGGGGTATATCATACATAAGTGAGTTGTATCATCTTATTTTTAAACCAATTACTTAACTGGGATGCACATGTAAGTATAGCCGCACCATTTCAAAGAGGTCTTGACATATCGTACATAATCAGATCCCTTTGCTTCCTTTTTCAATCTCACTAGGGATAGCCAAACGGAAGGAACCTTCAACGACATTCAATATCTACAGGGCCTACTTAGTTGGATAGACCAAAAGTAAACCACATCTCAATTGTAGAAATCATGCTCATCAGCAACCAAACTCTTCCCCAAAATGAGTTCATGATTGGATCGCACCCAAGGCCCTGTCCCAGACGCGGGGTATGTCCCAAAATGGCATCCCTCGATTGTACTAGAAGTACTTGGGGGACGGGATCCAAACCAGGAACTTCCATCAATTTCTGGGACATACCCCGGATTCTGTAAGCAAATCGCAGGTCACCAGTTGCAAACATGTACATTCCTTCAGGGTGGGGCCCCGAAACGAGGCCGCCAGAGCAGTTTGACCAAAACTTCGGCCCATGTGCATGGCTAATAAAAATCTTAAATACTCCACCTTCCCCGCATTTTTGAATGGGAATTTCAAGATCCTAAAATGGAGGTACTATACGGTATAGTCTATACCATGTAAGGCAATATTTTGTGGCCTTATATAGGCCTTATACATGGTAGGTACCTCCAATTAAGGTTCCTGAAATGGCCATTGGTTTTTTGGCTGGTTAGTCTATTGTCCCATTTCTATCCCCCGTTGAAATTCGGGAAGGTGGGTTGTGCACAGACTTTGTATCTACAGTCTGTTGCAGCCCAAGTGAGCACAGCATACCGGTATACAGAATGACATCCCCTCCTGTAACCTCCAGAATCTGGCTGCAGGATGAAGCACCCAAGGGTAAAGGCATCCAACAATATCTCAAAATAAAGCTTCCCTGATGACTACAACTTGATTCAATTTGGACAACTCTTGCTACAAACTGTTTTGATCCATTCTTTGTTCAGGTGCCCAAAGGATAAACCAGGTGATTTTGGGGCACCTTCATGGACCTCACAGCCACCCATTCGTGGAAATTGCAACGGGGATCCATTTTACCGAGGACTGACCCTTGGAAAACAAATGGGTGACTCATGATGATTCAGTAGTCTGAATGCCCTTTCTCCCTATACATCTCTATAGCATTTAGGTTACCGTTTATCATCATTCACCGCTGGTCTTTCTGGATTTTGGTGACTTTTACATCACCCAATCAGTGGGGATTGATAACATCAGCCTCCAGTATGGGATACCTTATTTAAACAATAAACAAAACTGTCACTTGCAAAAGCACCCAGGTTGACCACGCATTCGACTTTTGAACAATATTGATATCAGTTTTAGCATGTTTTATCCCTGCATCTGGGTCATTTATAAACAATTCATAACGACCAGATAACGATTATAACCATTCATCAACCCTGAACAGTTCGGTGGTTCTGGGGATGATCATTCCCGTTGTGGCAGGTCCTTGAACCTTGCTGGTGGTGTTGAAGATGGTATCGCCTGCCAATAGGTGCAATTCGGCCACGGCCTGGCTGCACAGATTCAGTTCCTGAGAGCAGAACCAAGGCGAGGCCATGGGAAATTCAGATGGCTAATGCTCCATCGCCCATCCCCATCAGTACCATAAAGTTACCAAAGGACATGTCGGACATAAATTGGGGTGTACTTGGTATACTCCAGTTTGCACTGATCCATCTCATATTGTTGCTTATAAGTTGCATCTCCAGTTCAAGCTCATGGTTGCTTCTAAACTGTCATTTTGGTCGCTTAACATCGGTTAACCCTCCTGGAAAACAACTGTATAAATGACAACATGTTTAATCGCTGTTTTCAGACTGCACAGACAAATCTACCGTTTCAGTTTCGGCGAGAGTCGATGAGGACAAACTAAGTAAGTACGGAGTCTCACCGCAAATCAAGTTTTGAAGCTTTGTTAGGCTAGGCTGTGTTAGGATGACAGGCGTGTCTCAACATGTTTGAACCAATCAGAACTCCACCAGTGACGGAAATGGCCGCCATTTCCGGTGGCTGCAGCAGTCAGGATCCACCTGGAATGATCAAGGTCCAAGCCTGACTTGGAACGTCTAAACAAGCACAGAAAGATATGTTCACAAGCAGCCAGGGAACCTACGAGTACCACATGTGTCACTGATTCATATCATGTTTAACCTTCAATAACACTATTAAAAAAATATATATGCATATATATATAAATAGACAAACAAATAAATTAAAAAATGGTGTAATGACCCATCATATCAATGATCAGCACCCCATCACACCGTGCGCTGTGAAACAACACATCCACGCGTCCATGGAGGGATCCGATTGACCCAGCTCTCGAAAAAAAGCGTGGCCGCGTAGGGTGTCGCTGCGGCCCTCTTGGAACAGCTCCTTGACCATGCCTGGCATGCTTAATGGAGGATTTCATCAACAAAACAAAACGGTGATTTAATCCCGAATATTAAACACCCCCTAAATGGTCCCAATATTTCCCAATTATTATGCGTAAACGCCCCCTAATATCCCCTAGTACACCATGGTTCCTGGGGGCCTGTTTAATATTAGGGGGAAGGGATTCATCAACCAAAATTGGGTCTATTGGAATCAACAACTAATTGCAGCTTAACCTACGACATGTTTTTCCTTCTCTCCACGGCATTCAAAATAAAAATGGAACGAACAACGATCTTAGTCATCTGATAATGGGGATGGGTCAATAATGGTACCCTCTGGTAGTCAAACATGGTCATTGAAAATCACCTATAAATGGAGGTTACCTATAAGCTGAGGTTTGAATAGGAAGATCAACTATAAATGGACGATTTTCTGTTGCCATATTTGATTACTAGATGGCAAATTGATTACTATATGGCAAATCCCATTAATTACCATTATATAAATACCCCAGAAATGGCCAACGTCTGCGGGTTGGGGCTCTCAATTTTCACCATATAACAATGTTGTGGAGCCATGAAACAAGGATCCTCATACCCAATATCTCCAAATCAAAGGTAATGTGCTAAGTCCAAAGGCAAATCTCCACACGGACCGATGGATTTTCCAAGGTTTACAGTACCCATTTCTGCTAAATTTGGGGATTGTTTATTGGGTTTGCCACATTAATATACGTTAATATGTTTTTGTCTTAGGCCTAAGGCTTAGGCTTCCACTGGTTCTAGCTCTCTGCTTGTTTTGTGTGATTCGATCTCCACTTGCTCCACTGATCTACATCTTGTGCCATGAGCCACCTGTCTTCATATGAGGATGGGCCGGGCCCCTACCTGTTATACCTGTTCCAAATTTGACACAAATAGCATTTCTGGATATTTCTGGGTGATGTACCTCACTTGGTGGCAACTCACTGCCTTCCGGAAGGTTTTGCAAGAGCGGCATGTGCTGTTGCAACCTGATCAAGAGAAAAACATCCCCCACCAATAGAGTCCACAGCTGGAGATGAAGTCTGAGTGGCAAATCATGGTAGGGGGTGCCTTACAGCCAGTTACTTATCCTTCTTCCAATACATATGTTATGCATGTATAGTCTTGCATATATAGTTATATATAGTTATATTCATTTATATTCCAATAATTTCCAATACATATATTATGCATGTGAGTGCGGGGCTAGCCAAATTAGCTGCCCTCAGTGATGGCACTGGAGTTCTTCCCATCCTCATCTCTCAAACACTGGTGATTCACAACAATGTAGATGGATGAAGCCACTATCATCTATCGTCAGTTCAGAGAATTGGACTTGAACTCTATCTGTAGTCATCTAATGAATCTGCTTTGATCTAAATTTGGCAACTACAACAATTAGCAGATAATTAGCATGCTGGGCTAATAAGAACCAGCACCAAGTGGCTCATTCCGGGCATACTCCCGCTGCACATAGCGCTTAATCTGCATGGTATAGGAGAAGGAAACCCCGTGCGTACCGCAGTAGGTTCGTACCGCCTGGCTCTGCTTGCCGATTTTGGATCCCATCCAGGCGAAATGGCTAAGGCGGCTAAGGTATCAATTACCAAATTACATATTATTACCATATATGGCTTTTGGATGGGTAGCAAATCCCTCTGGGAAATTGCAATCCATATAGCTATTGCTTCACAATCCATTTAGCTTTAGTGAGGATCGTCCCAAATCGGCTCTCCCAAGTGGTTTTTTTCAGACATAACTGGGGTATATCGGTATATCCTATGTCATATGTGCTATAATGGTGAGCCACTTCCTCACTATGACCTAAGTGCACTCACCGCACTCAACATATTTATTCCCATGAAATTCCGCGACATCCTCATTTTTCGAAAGGGAAACACACATTGAAATCCCATGAAGCCCTGATTTTCGAATGATTCGAATGGTTAAATCATGTGAGATTCATTACTATTAGTCCTATGACTAATAGTTACTATAGAAATATTTTCGTATATTATCCCATGATCACTATCATATGACATGTTAAATCCCAATAGAATGATTAAACCATTAGTTAACTAGTTAACCTGCATTTTTCCCATAAATGATGTTAAATCTAGAATCATTAAACCATTGTTTATCATATTTTTCTAATGATTCTAATGGTTAAATCCCCTGATCCCACAGTTATGGCCCTTTACCAGTTATAAGTACTTATAACCCCATTTATAGAATGTATAATCCCATAGAAATAACCAGTTATAACTGACTAATAAATGGCCATAAATGCACTAGTCATCACCTCATCTCAGTCGCCAAACGCCCAGGCTTAGCGGCGCCGAGCCGCCTGTAGGATCTCTTTGGTCCGGGTCCTCTTTCGGTTCACCTCAGTGGCCGGTGATGAAGGCGCATCAACACACACATATACAATATATAATACGAAAATAGTAATTATATACATACATACATACATACATACATACATATATATAATTATATATGTAGATTATATTAAAAAAACAAATGTATATATATATATTGTATATATACATATTGTATATATATATAATGTATATATTATTACTAGTATAATTAATTGTTATATTTGTGTATGATTATGCCTGTGTGTGCATGCATTGGATGGGTGGATGAATGCATGTAGACACATCAGCCGATCCCGGATCGACCGACCCGAGAGATCCCGAAAGAAGGGGACCCCAATAGCTGGTAAGTGGATGATGGAAAATCCGAAAATATAACGGATGATTTAGGGGTATCCCCATTTTAGGACACCTCCACATGTGAACCGACCCTAGAATGGCCCTAGAAACTGAGATCATCTTAGATCTACAAGAATGTAATAGTCAAATCCGTTTTCTAGTTGAATATAGTTGAATGAATCATCTTGAATTGCACTGACGGTATTTATGAAATAGACCCACTAACTGATAGGCAAGACTCAATGGACTTGTCTTTTACCCACTTGCCAGTTTCATGGGGCCTTGAGATTCCAAGCTGCCAATCCGAACCTGTTGATATAAATGTTGATATCACTTCTAGTTGGTAGGTTCAATTACCCCGACAAATTAATCATTCACGATCATGCTCCGGGACAAGGTTGAACAGAAAAACTACATTACAAAACATATTTGAAAGCACCAAATCACATCAGGGGTTTGATTGAAGATAGGGTAGTAGCGCAGAATATGGTACGGGTACCCCATTCCATCTACTAGTTTGTCATCATGTTTGCCTCTTCAAATGCCGATGTGTCACATCCCATTATATGCCTTTTGTGTTCGCATAAAACTGTTGTTTACATGCTACTTGTATCCCATGCCTGTTGATTTATCATGGGTTACCCATAGCTGTGTTCATGTTCAAACCCAGAGCTACGCTCAAAATCCTTTAGTTTCTTTTCATGTGTAGTCATTCCGCATTTTCACTTAAGAAGAGATGCTCCCAACCATAGAATACCATAGATCCAGTGTTGGTTTTATAGCAAAATATGTCGAGTTCCCCCAACAAAAAACATGTCAAAAAAACACTGAACAACCTCCATGTGTTGGTTTTCGCGCAAGTCACATCTGCCATGGTGTTGGTCACAACACTCACGAAGAGCGAGCTGGACAGCAAGACACAGCAGGTCGCCTGGCGGAGGCATGGAGGCATGGGGCCTGGCCTGGCATCAGCATTTTCAATGGTTGATACATGTATAGAATGGTTTTGGGGGATACAACTTTATGGCATTTCATTGCAGCAAATTTTGGTATTCTTGTGGGGCTTAGATAGACTTAGTGGAAATACCATGACAGTGTATGGCATGTAATGAGGTATTAACCATAAAACATAAGAACTTAGTGGTATGTCGCATATTCATGGCGATATGTTTTGAGATCCAATTATATAATCAACATTAATCATACAAGACGTCGGCCCCCCTTCCGAATGGCAACATGTTCGGGATACTCAAGTCAGAAAGTCGATGCCTAGCTACAACCAACATCTATGGTCCCTTGGTCTAAGTGTTTGAGTTTCTAACCAACTCAAGTTTGACATCACTGATGGCAAAATAGGCAGGGTTCAGAAATCCCAAGAGTTGGATGAAAAGTACCTGGCTTACCATGGTTTTTTCTGGCTGAATCCAAATGAAGAACAGGAATTGAAAATGATGATGGTAAACCTGGTAAACCACAACCACAGCTGCTAGCCAGTTGAATCCACAAAATTTTCCTGTTCAATCCCCAAGTTTGGTCGACATCCGTTGCAGCATCCGAGAGACAATGACGCCCAACCATCGCTCCGCAGGAGTTTTCAGCTCGACAACAATACGCCTGAGGTATCACCATGAACGATGATTACTGAGCCACCGCGCCGATTCTCTCAATGCGTTCATCATTGAGTTGAACAATCACATGGCTTGGGTGGTAAACACGCACTAACGAATGGACAACAAGTGAGACAAACTGTACAATGTACAATGGTCTGTCATATTAGACTCGTAAGTCGACACAAAAAGAATCATGTTAATCTATGTCAAGAATTTATGAGGTAAACCCAATAATAAACCATCCCCAATAGATCCCAATAAGTATCCAATAATTTATTGCTGGGTATACCATTGCTTGGGATGATTGAAAAGGACCCCCCTAATGGATGATTCACTGAATCCATGCAAGTTATGACATTGGTTTGATCAATCATAGGTTGTACAACTGTACAACGATAAATAAATAAATAGATAAATAAACAAATAAATAAATAAATATATATATATATATATATATTATATGTATTATATATATATACACGTCAATATTCATGTATGTGTATATATATATATATATTTCGAATATACATCACAAGACACGAGTTTGATGTGGCAATAGTGACAATTCACGGGATTTTGGGGGTATCCTAAAAATGGTCAGGGCGGAGTTGATCATCCCGGGACGGATGGACGGGGGCACACACCATGCGACATCTTTGAAAACACCAATCAGTTCTTCTAAAAAAAAGACTGGATAATCATGGTTAATAATGGTTAGTATATGGTTATTATATGGTTAATGATGGTGAATGATAATCTGGTTGGTGGTGCAATAACCATCTCGAAAAAAATATGAAAGTCGATGGGAAGGATTATCCCGTATATTATGAAAAATAAAAAATGTTTGAACATGTTTGAAACCACCAACCAGATATAAATAAATTTTAGATAGTGATAGTTTCTCCCCCATAAGTCCGTATGAAAGTCCGAGGTGCAGAGAAGACGGCGGAAGCTTGGACAGGGCCCACTCCAAGCTGCGAGTGTATTGCCTGCCTGAAAGGGCCGCATGTCACAGGCAACGTTGAACGATACACCGACCAAAATATCAAACTTAAGGCCAAATGCCAAGTGCTATATTTGATAATATGTTTTTTTTATTTATATGGCTAGTTAGACAGTTAGAGCCTTTGATTGAATCTGTGATGGGCCATCATGGTCAATGCTTCAGCGGATCCAAAAGATGTGCTCCTCAATGGGTCTTTATATGCATGACTGGTCAGAGAGATACCAGAAATCATTCAAATACACACCCCTTCAAGGATGCCCGTGAAAAGTCACCCATGAACCCCAAATTCACTTGATTCCGGCGAGCCCAAACAATTAAGTGCAACAACTTTCCGAACCATTCCCCCCAGACCCGACCAAAATCACACGAAAGGAACCGGACCGCACATCGCGATGTCGGCCGGCCCGGCCAAGGCACCCAAGACATCTTCATGGAGCCGCTCCTCGATGACCCAACCGCCTTCAGTGTCCCCCACTGCAAACCAAAGGCTGCCCAGCACGTGCACAGACACAAGCGAGGCCAGAATCACCTGGCGGTGGTTGGGTTACTGCTTGAACCTGGTGCAACCAATAAGAAAATAGGGCGTCCAACAAATTTGATGGATTTTGATGGTTTCAAAGTTTCAAACTTCATTTTCCCTGTAAAACTGCCATTGGGCTCCCATTTTCAGACCCAGACCAGCTGAAAAGAGTAGCATGACATTTGTTTTACTGCAGGGGGTCCCAGATGGTCATGGGGGCCATGGTTTTTCTGTCAATCACGGGCTTGCACTCTAATATTCAACAACCCCCGCAAACCATGGTTTAGTAGAGGATTATATACACACATTTGGGACCATACAATGGGGATGTTGAATATGAACGGGGGATGGGATTAATGTTGGTAAAACAATCATAAACCATCCCCAATTTCACCATTTTTAAAGGTGGTATAGTGACCATACCCAGTCATGGGTGGTTTATGGCATTGCTTTAACCACATTACTTGACTTCGAGCAACCACAGAGGTTCGCCCCTGAAAAATTGCCACTTTGTCACAGACAACAGCGGCCGGATGATGGTCGCCAGGTCATTCTGCATCACTCCGAACCTGAAGTTGCAGCAGGTGCCATGCTGTTAAGAGGGACGGGCATACTGAAGGAAGAAATCCTGCACCAGTTGATAGGTGGTAAACTTTTACCCACCAGTTTCCCCCCCGGAACCATCATTTGACACTTGGTTGATATTGGAAAAAACGATTGCAGTATGTGTCACAGGATGTTGTTCACTTCTGACAGGTTCTTTACATGACACTGCTGAATGCTGCAGAATTCTGCTCTACGCAACTTAAAAGCAGCCAACTTGAATAGGTACACGATACACGTTTAGTACTGGGGGATGGACTGCAGCTGCACCGATAGGACTTTAACAGCCCAACTTCTGATGCCGAAAATGCAAACGCCAATGATAGAATCACTGGTCAGACCTGCTGTGGTGACAGCAACCTGTAACTGCGTAACATGTTGACACGGCGAATTTTAGATGTGCTGCCAACATAGATGTTCATCTGGGGAGTGCATTGAGCAATTTATTGTTTTAAGAAAAACACAGCAGGAACCCAGATTTTATGTGAAAATATATGTACTTTATGTTTATAAAGTTTAAACATGTTTAAGCCTTACCATCTGGTTATTTAACATAGCCATGGAAAATCCCTTATAAATAGAGGTTTAATGGGAAAATCATCTATAAATGGGCCATTTTCCACGGCTATGTTAAATAACCAGAGGGTATACCAATCCATTGAATTGATATCCCCATCAGTATGACAGTATACCCTTCAGCAATCAGTTGACCCAGTCTCCATAATCTCCACATGCGAAAGGAATGGCAAACATGGCGAAACTTGAATTGCCCATGACCTGACTGTTTCCCCATGAAGCACCATAAAAATGGTGGTGAGTTTGCACATGTTTGTACCATCTGTATGGTTTAAACGTTTAAACAGCCACTTGATCCCCAACATTCTGTAACCCGGATGCTTATGGATGCTTAGGATACACCAAGCTGCAGCTGCGGCTTCACCGAGCGACAAAAAGGTTTGTTCAAAGAGCTGCATATTGTCCAAGATTTTTGAAAACCTGGAGGATCTATGAGAATCTATGACGATCTGACAAGATGAATCTGATGAACTCTGCTAGCCATGAATTGTTGCGATCTATGACGATCTGATGAATTCTGCTCAAAGATTTGAATTGTTGCTGATTTCAATGCAGATTTGAGAAGAGGGAATTCCCCAACCGGTGAAAAGTTGGAAGATGATAAGAGAAACATAGACAAACTATACGCATACAAAGCATACTGATATTTGGGAGTAAACACAACGCTTTCCTGTAATCCTTTGCGGTTAATCCATTCAACAACGATCCATGTCACAGACTTGGACTGGAACTTACCGCCAACAAAAAACGCAATGTATTGTTGTGACCCTTCAGGTTGTCAGCATGAATCAATAAACAATGATGCATCTTCACCTGCTGCAGCAACCTTTCAATACTTCAACCTTCAGCATGTAGGTCAAAACATGTGGAGATCAGGGTCACTTGAGTCACTTCCATTCCATTGGTTATGCAAACATTCAATGTGAATTGGACACAATGAAAAAGTACATTGACAAATAGAGAAGCACAAAACAACATTCTAATGAATTTTAATGCACATGTTAAGAAAAAACATGGACAAACGGAGCTACTTAACTTGAAAAAAAAATATCGAGAGTCAAATTTAGCGGTGGTGTGTTGTGGCCACACAGCACATAGCTTCATGGATTCCCTCGCCTGAACATCTGGACAAAGCGCAACAATCGAAACATTCTGCGCGCGCGGGAGATCCGAAGAAGACCTGCCGCGACGGCTACGGAACTCTCTCTCGTCAATCCATGGGCCATATTTGTTTGTTCCCCATCCTCCTAAATACTGCTGCAGAAGTCACAATATTATGAATATCCTGTTTGTATTTTGCCAAACATCATCATCATCATGATCATCATAATCAATATATATATATATATATATTCAATATGTTTTAGATCATTTTGACGCAGCGGTGCTCCATGCTTCCATCCCTTGGTTTTTATAGGAAAGGAAGCCCGCCTGTGGTGCCATCGTCCAAGTTGGGCAATAGAAGGATGATGATGTCGGGCACCAGCATTATAAAATCAAAGAAAAACCAGGTCTTCCTGGGAAGAAACGTGTTTTGCATTGCATTTTCCGGTGCCAAACGTTTTTTAAGCTTGTATATATATATATATATATGCATAATAATACGTATGTATATATATATATATGCATATGTATTTTATATATATATATATATACAAACACCATATATATATAAGTACATATAATATAACTATATAATACTATATATACATTACATTACATTACCATATGATATCCATGGGACGGGTATACATAGCTATAGTACCATACCAATACCTCTTGTTTTCGTGTGATACAGGTAGATACTCATATGACCTGGGTCATCCCGGTGCACCACCAAGCAGCAAGTAGTTCCTTGCAATGTCTTTCCTAAGTGGCTGACAGCTTAGAGAGGCTTCGACCCAATGTTCCAGGCAGGTTTCCTCTGGCTACTTTGGACTGCGACAGAGAGTCAGCCCAAAGCGAAGCATATCATTGATGTAGACGGCGGTGAAGAAGGAGACCTTAAGGATGTGCTGAGGCCACACACTTTGGGCCCTGAGAAAGGTTTCTGAAAAATCCAACCAAAACAGCATATAACTTATACACACACATATATATATATATTATATGATATATATATATATAAATTATAATTAACTGTTATTTTCTTCTCATGTTCTTTGGCTTTACTATCGGTCAACAATATTTTCATTACAGGAGTCACAATTCCCAGCCAAGTTTTTGGCACTATTTAACACCAACATTTTGCAGGATAATCCACAAATTCCAGTCTTTTTTGTTCCCAACTGATGATATATTGATGTGTATCTCCATTTGGGTCATTAAGCAACGGGAAAAAACATAAATTCAAAATCTAAACACATAAAAATTCTAAGAAAACATGATAAATGTTCATCAATCCAGGAGACGGGAATGTCAAGGAACCAGAAGCCCGTGACGATCCAACCCATCAAATCCGCAGTCTCCCGCATCGCAAAGTCCATTCGATAAAGATGGAGTGGAGTGACACAAACCTCTGACTGCGCCACAGCAAAGTTCAGCCAACATTTGTTGCGTTTGAAATGGTACCGTGGTTTAAAGAAGGGGGACATTGATTTTCCGAAAAACACCCAGGCGTGTTTTGGACGTTTTGGATTTTCGACCAGAGCAACTACTCCAGTTGTTGGTTAAAAGGGGTTCCCAGTTTATGGATATTTTTGGATAATGATCATGCACAATATGTTGCGGCATGCTATAATCCCCTATGCCAACAAAGGAATCATCAACCAACAGCACCTTAGCAGCCACTGCTCATGCGTCAATTTCGGGTATGATTCAGACTTCTTAGACTTCTTAGACTTCTTAGACTTCTTAGACTGCTTAGACTTCTTAGATTTCTTAGAATTCTTAAATTCTCCAGGATCCCATTTGTTCATTTTCTATGGATCACCGAGACTTAGGAACTTGAAGGGTATGATCTCCTGATGCATCGGAATCTGCCCGGCCGCCCTTCTTCGGAAAAGCCAAGCGACTTCAAACAAGACCGCCAGCAGCGCCAAACAGTCCTTGGAAAACTGCAACGGCCACGCAGCCCGGACTGACAAACATTTAGTTGTGGGGATTTCATGGGAATATATATAACATTATATATATATATATTTATTTATGTTTATTTATATTTATTTATTTATTTATTTATATATTTATTTATATTTAATTATATTCATTTGATTATTTAAACAAATAATGGAATCCGTGGGAATAAGTGGAATCATCTTGTGGGAATATATATATATACACAATGGGAATCGTCTTTAAACAGACTAATGGTTTAGTAGGGTTCAGTATTGGATATGTATCTTGTGGAATCCCATTATAATCCATTATATGGACCGCATTCAATCGTAGGGGTATGGGATTTCATATGGACGTAAATGGAACCAAGTAAATTTTGTGTCCATATTTGATCGCCGGAGGTTTCCCCCGTATGGAGCAACTATGTTCTTTTGGCAGGGGGTTGGGCTGTCATGCACACAAGAACGGAAATGGGAAAAAAACTATCTTCTCATAGAATAATCATGTCCAAATCGTCCAGTTTGAAACTGGCTGGGTTGAATTGCTGGCATCCCTAAATCTAGTTTTTCACACAGTAAAGAATGCCGATGTTCAAACTGCGGACAAAATTTGGTCAAATCATCCGGGGTAAAAGACATGCCCCTCCCACGCCCCTCCATTGCGCATGACTCAATTGCCGTGCCTTTGGCCTTCCAATGACTAAACTTAGACACCATCCAATTGGACGTTTAACATGTTTTAAAATCATACGTATACACATATATGTGTTTATCACTATTGTGTTCAAATATGTATTATAATGTACTATATTTACACTATAAATATATAGGTATATCCAAATATATACATAAATAAATAGATAGATAAATCTGTATTTATATATATATACATATCGTTTATGGCAAACACACAACCCAGCAATACCCAGCAACCTGCTTCCGACTCACCATTTTTGACCGGCCAAGGCTCCCAAAAGGTTCGCTTGGAGGAGTTGGGGTTTAAAATATACCACGGACAAGGCGATTTAATCTGCACCAAGTACTGCCTTCGAATCCTCGAACGCGAGATGCAAATGATCAACTTTTGGGGGGGTAAATACCCCCACATCATCAGCCTGTCAGCTATGGATTGTGTGATCCGATGGTTCATGAAGCAGAAACAACGAGGACTCGAGCTCTCAGCCCTGGCCAAGGTTTACCCAGAAAATGTAGCTTGTCCAATCCCAGAAAAGCAGCGACGACAAAACAAGGGAGCACTTTTTCATTTTGGAACACATCATGCAGTAGGGAACCCTTCGCCTTCAAGGGAGCCTTGGTGGTCGGACTTCGTCAAAGTTCATGTGACTCATTTGGGTATGGAAACTCCTTGCATGGCCAATTCTTATCTTTTTGGATGCTCAGGAGACGAAAATTCTGGGGCTGCTTGGAATGCTAGCCTACCCATGGATCAAAAGGAAGTTAATTATCCGATTCCCTTGTTCTCTTGGGAATTTGCCAGGAGCTCGTTAAGAAAAACACTCCAGTTCGTTTAATAAAGTGCCTTTGGACGAAGAAATCTTGTTTTCATTCGGATGTGTTTTCAATCTATTTGTGAACTCTTCTAGGCTAAACTTCCCTGGAGTTGGGCAAATTGTTTCCAGTAATTTCTCATACTGCTCTTCCCATACTACTTGGACTCCTTATGTAAGTACGGGTCAAGATCGGGAACAGATTGATTCAATACTGAACATGGTTTGTGGGATTGGCTGCTATGGTCGAAGATACCGGACTTGCACGCGCCTTGTTGCGTCGCTGTGTGATAACAAGCAACAATGAAAACACAACACAATACACAACTGGAAAACATTTATACATAGGACAACTGACAACCTCCCCACTTCTTTTTCTGGGCAAATTATGATACTTCCTAAACTTGCAATGTTTGGCCAGGGGAGGGCGCTAGAATTTGCCTATAGTCATCCAGGAGAGGATAGACATGATAGACTATGGAAATGACAACAAACATCACTCAATAGGTCAACATTCTTGAAAGCACATACTCCTTCAAGATGATTCAGAGGAACATATATGAGGCTGTTGAACCAATTCGATGACTCCCTGGGTCCAGTGGATTCAATGGGAAATCCCATCAAGGTTCGTTGGCTTGGCCAAGCTGGCCAAACTTCCACAAGACAACCTCCTCTGGGTCTTTTTCCTAGGGGCATCATGGACTGGGCCCCAGGAATCAACAAAAACACGGCCGGAACATTACCCGCTGTGCTCTTTTTTGAATCGGACAGTCACGAGCAACAAATGGATACGGTATGGTTACCTGTTGCAATTCGGAAGGAACATCCACCATCCATATGTGTTTTTAGATGATCTTCCTTGCATATAAACACAAGAACATGTATCCAATGATGAACCATACCAAGGACTTTGTTGGGTTCACAACATGAATCATCACTGGGGTTGATCCAAAAAAGCGACCCATATCTTGACCAACTCAGGAGATCAAACAAGCACCATCAAATTTCCATACCCTCTGGTAACCAACGTAGATGTGGCTTTCCCAACCACGGAGGGACTGAGACTTTCTCGCCATCTTTTCAGTCCCAGCGACGTGTCTAGCTGAGGCTGTTTGAAACATCATATCAGTGACAGAGATATGTCATTTGAGGATGAAGATATCGATAATCATATATCCTGCATATTATGTATATATATATAGGAAAAGGGGCTCGTACCCAAAATGGATGGTTTATAATGGAAATTTTCGGCGGGGTACCCCCATTTTAGGAAACCCCCATCCATCCATCCATCCATCCATCCATCCATCCATCCATATATATATATATATATATTCTATGTATATATTATATATATATATATATAAATGATCATATCCTGACCTCAGGATATATATATATATATATATATTATACATATCATCCGGACTATATATATATATGTGTGATATGCTTATGCAGTGATACGACAAATAGACACTTCAGAAACAAGGCACAACTCTAAAATCTTCTCCTGAGGCAAATCCCACTCCTCACGGCCGTACGCGACAAAAAAAAAAACACCGTTGCTATTTAATATAGGGATAAATAATTACCGGATATGGATGATTAATACTAAATATGGCTACACATTTTCTTTTGTCATTTTTTTAAAATTGGGCACCCCTGAAAACTGGATGGTTAAGACTAACATGACAGAAAATCATAGAAAATCCCCGGTCCCTGCATCAAATTTGGCCCATTCTCATATCTCGGTTGCTTCTTAGCATGGGACAAAAAGGTGGCAACTCCCAGGCATTTCAGCTGGAAATCCTTCACCGTCCAAATCTGGCAATCTCTACGATTGCTGACACCCCAGTTGACGAATTGAATGCGGGTCCTGGGCACCATTTATATCTTAATTTATCTTGATTATCCAGGTTATTGACCACCTTCATGTTAATATTCATTTGCCATAAAATCCAGGGTAAACTTCACAATCCTGGGTAAACGGTAAGCACATGTAAACACCGCAGCCCTCCGTACCAAAGCCTGACTCCCTTCCCACATTTCCCACTCCTCCCTAAGCTGAAGGGAGCAGGAGTCCATGGAATTATTCCTCAGCGTGATCTGAGGGAATCTGAGGGATGGGATGATGGGATTTTCCAACTGTCACTATATAAGGGGTGGTTGGCCATGCATTAGAATTATTTATATATAAGTATATAGGTATTAAATAAGTTATATCATATTGAAGGTATTCGTGCACATATGATATATATATATATATATTAATGATATATATATATATAAATAATCCCCGTTGGTACTACACGGGAGAGTGAACTCAGGGAACCTAATCTTATTAACTTGATGGGCATGGCATAAACCTTTTGAACATTTATATCCATGGGCCTTGACTTTCACCTTTAGAGCAACTTAAAACAACTTTACCCCCCCTCTTGATGTATGACCAAAATTATTGTCCTTTTCCTTGACATTTGGCTACCCCCCCTTCTACATGTGGAAAATTAAAATCCTGTACCACAACCTAGTGCAGAAATCTCAACTTTTTTTCAAAATTAAATTGGTGTGTAGCAACTTTTTTGAAAAAACTGTTTCCCGCCCTCGTCAACATTAATTTGGTGACCCTCAACCTTTTATAGGTTTTCATTCCCCCCTCTTCAAAATTGTTTTTTTTTGGTAGCGACCTTTGGCCCTGCCAAATCATGTTTTCTCTAACGCCAAGATGCGCGTGATCCGAAGCCGCGACAGTCCAATGCATCGTGGGCATGACAGAATAAACAAATGCAGTTGTGTTATTTTGCACAGGTAAATGTACTGTCAGCGCAAACCATGTCTTGAAAACCATGTAGCATTGCGCGATGAGGATAAATTATTGAAATCTAGCGCTTTGGGATTGGGATGTTGTCGGTAGGGACTCTTGAGATTACCTTTTGGCCAATGCAAGTTTGAGTGGTTTGCTGGCATTTCCTCCTCCGCGCCCACCCTCCAAACATCGCCAAAATCGACACAGGGCCGTTGCCCCAGGAATTAACTGCGTGTTTTTCGGGCTCAAGATTGTTTCTTGACCCAATGGGAAAACACTGCTAAAATAAATCTAACAGTTGTGGCATTTTTTGAAATGGGATGTTGGCGGTCGAGTCTTGAGTTTACCTTTCTGCTAGCGCGTGTTTTAGCGGATATTCTTTTCCTGCGTGCCCACCCTCCAAACATCGACAAAAGGACAAAAGGCCGTTGCCCTAGGAATTTACTTTAGACACCTGCCAGCGTTTCCCTTATCATCTCATGGTTGGATTGCTGGAGCTACACGTTTGGAATTGTGTTGTTGTTGCAAGAATCCATGTTTCTTGACGCAATGGAAACACAGTGCTAAAATCTAATATCTAATGTAGTCGGCATTCGGCATTTATGGTCGTGAGTTTACCTATCCGCCAATGCAATTTATTGGTTTGCTGCCGTTTTTTCCTGTGCGCTCACACCCTCCAAATACCACAAATGGCTTAAAAGGTCGCTGACCCAGGATTCTGTTTTTGACACCTGCGAGGAATTTAATTGTTCAACTCATGTTTGAGCTGAATGTTTGGAATTGCGTTATTTTTGCAGGGATCAATGTTTCTTGATGCACCGGGAAAACACTGTTAAAATCTCATGTTATCGGTATTCTTGATATTGAATTTATCTTTCTGCCAATCCAATTTCCTAGTCTGCTGCCGGGTGTCTTTCCTGCGCCCATCCTTCACAGTCACAAATGACTTGAAACATCCTTGGCCCTGGGTGTGATTTTTGCCCTTTTTCAGCTCATATTTTCGGTCTTGCGTCAATATTCAGAAATTCAACATGCATCAAAACATCAACGTCAATCAAGATTCAGAAAACCCCTACTATATCTCCTATGGTGCCGCCATTTTTTTCCCTGACCCTATATTCAATATTATTTTGGTGGGTTGCGACCTTTGCAAAAACTTCTGCTCTCCCGTTTCAAAATTGATTTGGTGTCCTTCAACCTTTTTATAAAATCCATTTCCCCCCTGGCCAAAATTAAAATGTTTTGTTGATTTTCATTTCCTCCCCTCCGCCTAAATCACCTCAAAATTATTTTTCTGGGTCTGGGACCTGACGTTTTGATGATTTTCAAGATAACTTTAAAATAGCGATTATTCTCCTGTCCTATGACCTTGTCTTACCACCCTCTCTTCCCATAGTTCAAAATGAATTTGGCGATCTTGACCTTTGCAACATAGTGGGGGTGCCCTTGGAAACACCACTTATAGAATTATGAATCTTTTGGAGCAAGACACGGAACATCATATGGCGGTACCATTCATATCTGGTATGTCATGTCACTCTTGGGAGATCATCTCATTGGCCATTCACCAAGGTTAGCAAATGGATGTGGCTCAAAGCATCTCAAGCGTACTGACGTCCAACACACGGCACACAATGGCAATTTTCTAACATGACTACATATTTTTGTTGGGTAGTCCATCTTTGGGCAAACCCGGCACTTTCCACCAAGTGTCTCCAACATCTGTTCCATGTCCACAGTTTTCTGCCCTCAGTGCAGAAAACTGAGCCAAACACATTCCAACATCGTAATCAATGTTTTTTTTGTTTCAGGGTTAGAAAAAAAATCTAGAACACATGATTTTTGCCTGCCAAAAAACATGATGTACTGCAAATGTCCCTTCATCCAATTCTAGGAAACATGGATTTATCATGATTTGTCCAACAGGGCATGACCTTCCAAAGTCACACGATACAATATCATACGATATCCAAGTATATAGCGGATCATGGGCTGGCGACTCGTTGCAATCATGATTCCAGAAAATGGTGGCACCGTGCAAACAATTTCTAGGCTGCAAATGGTATGTTGAAACGTAAACTAAATAAGTGAAGACACTCTGGGTAGCAAGTAGTGTGGGTGAATCGCACAAGGGATATAATTTTCCATTTGGGATAAATCGTATACGCTGAGCGGCTTACTTGATGTAAATTGATCAATTGATCGAGGAGCCTTTGATGTAAAGATTTCTCCAACATGGAGGAACAAATTGAGATAAATTGGGGCATCGGCATACAACTCACAACTCTTGCATACCTGTTTTTGGGCATGTTACCCCAACAAATTTCCGCAAAGATCAAGGTAAGTCACTTCGGTTACACACCTCCAATGGTCAAGAATCCGGTTGGCTATTGGGATGTTCAAGTGGATGACACAACGGAATCAACCACAGCAATCCCTATTCTGTATTGGTCAAAATTTAAGTTGTACCACTTTAATCCCAAAAAAAACACTGTGGCTTAATACTCGGTCACCATGTCTGAACCACACAAGGTACTTGTTCAATGATTTAAATATTATTTAGTTTTTTTTTTCAAGTCTGCCCTACAAATGTTTCAGATTTTCTCATGGATCCAGAGGTTCCCCCACGCCCGCTGCCGAGGCGCTCGCTTCCTTCATCAATTTATCGGACATCCCCTTGGGCCTGACTGTACAGCTACGGCTCGACGGGGCCGAGCCCGACACATGATTCAAATGACCATCCTTTCCTGGCTTAGTACTCTCTCTCTCCACGGTCTTAGGGTCTTCTCCAGTATTTTTTGTTTTTGGCCTACGCTTCCAAGGGCCAGTATTGGATAGCATTGGTATATTTATTAATTGTCCAACTGATTCTTATTTTTCTATGGGACAATCTGATAAGTAACCCCAGAAGTAAACATTACTTACGTGCATATATAATACCAAACCAAGGTTCCTAGAGTGGTGTGGAAAAAAATAGATGTGGATAGGATTTTGAAATCACCAATGACCAGGACATGGACCAACCAATCGGGGACCTTCAATGTGGTCAAAGCTTACGCTTGGTGCTTTATGAAACCCATTTAACTCATTAATAGCCACAAACCATTGAATTGACCTATACTGAACGATATAAAGCAAATGAAGGGACATTGGTATACATGATAGTTGTTCATATGTTTATGTACAAGGTGTGATTTGTATAAAGCAACTATACTAGACTTACCCTTGTCAAACACGCTCAGCTGGAAAATCCACAATTCAAATGGGTTCGATGGCAGTTGGGAATATGATTCTCAATATATGGAAAAATACAATTCATGTTCCAAACCAACCAGATATATTGTTATTCCAATTAATAACCATTATTAACCATAGATTAACCATAGATTAACCA
>Ga0126342_10006396_pt1 | contig 20871 bp, 13 predicted proteins | sample Cyp1metagenome_FD_92528 | JGI IMG/M metagenome (GOLD analysis project Ga0126342, IMG submission 92528) | Coral microbial communities from Lord Howe Island, Old Settlement Bay, Australia - Cyphastrea 1 metagenome | ecosystem: Host-associated > Invertebrates > Cnidaria > Coral ...
AAACTGTTTGCGATGCAAACTATTGTCTTGTACTTGTGCTATATTGTCTGGATACTCCTCTTCTCGACTGCCTATAACACATCTTTAATTTATTGTTTTGTAATATGGTGTCTCCATACTAACAAGAGAAGACCCTGCTCCTCTACGCTCTGGGGCCATCCGTCGTCTAGTTTGTGTTGCCGTTGTTTTTGCGTGCCATGGCAGGATCATCTTACCGAACATCATGGCGGATGTCACCAATACCGCCAAGATGATCATGAAGGCTGGAGACAACACCGTTGGATCAATGGATTGCTTGTGGTTTGGAACATGAATTTTACTATTTGGTAATTTAACATAGCTATAGAAAATCACCATTTTCAATAGTTATGTTAAATTACCAGGGGTACTGGGAATTTCATCATCCCAACTGACTGACTCATATTGTTCCATATATTGGGAATAATAATGGTGATTCAGGCTGATTCATAGGGAATTCACCAACCAAAATGGTGGTATTAATAGGAAATACCCTCTGGTAATGTTCCATATATTATGGAAAGCCACATTTTTTGATGGTAAAAACCCATGGTTTCCGGTGAAAATTTTCCCAAGAAAACCAATCCAATGATTGGAACTTATGAATTTTATGATTTTCCATATAATGTGGTTAAAACAATGCCATAAACTACCCATTTTGGAATGGTTTATACCACCTATCTATGGTGACTTGGGGGATGGTTTATTATTGTTTTAACCACATTATTGGGAATGTCATCATCCCAACTGACTGACCCATATTTTTCAGACGGGTAGGTATACCACCAACCAGAGTGTTTGGACAATTTATGTGAAAACATATATGGTAAATGTGTATAAGGAAATAGTATATATAGAGTATAGAGTCATCCCCAAAAAGTAAATCACCATCAGATTAGTAGGGATTTATATATTTTTCCATCTATTTGGGGATGACTATATATATATAAATATCCCTGGTTAAGGGAAAACTTACAGGAAAGCCTGGTATATTTCATTTTCATGGGAAAATCGATGTTTTCAGGTCAAGATGTTCCCTTAAACCCTATTTATTCACAGGATGTTTTTTTAACCTGGAGACTGGGGATATCACTATGTATAGTTTATGGGATGTTTATTATGGGAAGGTTGTCCGACCATGGGATAAATCATGGTTTATAGCTCATAGTTATATAATTAATGATTGTTTAAGTCACTATTTATGTGGCTAACCATAAACTATAAAGCCATCCAGATGGTTTAACGGGATCTATCTTATTTTCCTGATATCTGGAAGAGATTGGTCAGTTGATCTGCCACTATTTTTCCGGAAATTTGACTATCAAGAATAATAGGGAATGGATGGTGAAATAGCTCTGGTCGAATAGTTTGTTTTCTATGGGAATGCTACCGGGGATGTAATCGGTACCTCTCCCAAACTTAAGTTGGGAACATCAGCGAGGAAAACCATCGGCTTGGGATCCGAGAATACCATCACTGGTTGGTGGTTTGGAACATTTTTTATTTTTCCATATATTGGGAATCATCATCCCAACTGACTAATATTTTTCAGAGGGGTTGAAGCCACCAACCAGATCAAGTAAATGGGGATTTCCACTCTGGTAATCAAAGTGGGCTGGCTGGAAAATCAGCGGAGCTTCGCATGGGAAAATACCATCAATCCTGGGAGTTCAGCGTCAAGTTTGTGGGGTAAACCGGGTAAACCGGTGATGGATTGTACAATACTTTAATGCTTTGATCCTTCACAATCCATGAATACCTGGAATTCCGCCAAACGAAATCATGATGTAGTCGATTTCAGTATTTGATTTCTTCATCTGTAGATAGATTCTCCCCGTGTCATAGATTATGTTCCCAGCTATAGAGCTCCATTTATGGCATGTGTTCCCATGAGTTTCCCAGCTACAGACCTCCAATTCGCTGGCAGATTGGCAACTTACCATTGCCCGCTGGTGGCTTCTTCCCCTCGGTGGTCACAGCAGAGCTTGGGGCCCTTGGGGCCCTTGGGGCGGGATCAGCGTCGGATTTGCTGATCCTGTTGCTGGGTCAAAACCATGGTAGCCCTGTAGTTCACATCAATTCATAGCTGGGATTTATGGATGTTCATCCCAGTAAAAATGGTATTTTCATAGGTATTGATCCATAGCCATATATATATATAAATGTGTCAGATATCATTCGGATCTTATAATTATAGTAATGATATGTAATGATTTAATATAACTTAATGGGATAATAGCTGGTTGGTGGTGACTGGAACATGACTTTTATGACTTTCCATCCAGTTGGGAATAATAATCCCAACTGACTTTCATATTTTTCAGAGGGGTTTAACCACCAACCAGTATAAATGGGATGATTCTAGTGATGTTTACTGGGAAAATATGACCTGCTCATATCTTTTAATGGCGATGTTTCTCATAATTTCTATGAAACATTGTGAAACAGAACAGGCTAAATTGGCCTTTTATGGCCATTGTGCGAGGATATATGCAACAAAAATGTTGGTTTTATGATCAGAATCCCATCTTCAGCGGCCAGGGCTTGGGAGCAGATCCTGTTTGATGGCAGGGGTTGTTTGAGAATAGGATACCCTATTCCATCCTATGGCATTTCATGGTTCATCATCATTTCCGAAAACTCAAATTGCAATATAAGTTTTTCACCATGTGTTTGACCGTATTTTCAGACACATCCAAAAATGAGCTCCAAGCTATTCTAGCTGAATCACATGCATTTTTTGAGGAGGTGGAAAAAAACGGTGCGTTTTTTCATTTTTCCTCTAAAGGTTCCCGGTTTTCCCAAGGGTTTTCCTATGGGCGTTGGGATCCCTTCAATTCCGCTGGTTTTCTGCGCCGAGGATTATGAAAGACGGCGGTTTCTCGCCCTTCTACTGGGACATGCTGAAGGTTGGAATTGCGATTCCGAAGTTTTCCCTCGTGAATTCGACGTGGCATGAAACATGATGGGGTGCCAAAGGTTGGGCTTGCAACCATGGGAACCAGAAGTTGTTTGTTTTAGTGGAATATCGGGGTACATCATGGGATAATGATGTATATATAACCTTCTCCCGTTTTTCTGGGTAGCTTTGAAGTGTACACCAAAGAAGGTCTAGGGATTGGGGTTGCGCAGATGCCTTGCAATAAGTATTGTTGTCCCAAGTACCTTGCCCTGATGCCGGTTCACAATAAACAAAGGAGGAACATCAATGTCTCATAAGGTTGACACATCTATCTTGCTTACTACTTGTTCTTTTCAGGGCAACATCAACATAGCAACCAATAGACTATACTGGTTGGTGGTTTCAAACATGTTTTTCCATTTCATATATGGGATGTCATCCTTCCCATTGACGAACTCATATTTTTCCAGATGGCTATTGCACCACCAAGCAGTTATATATATATATATCCCTGGTTGAGGGAAAACTGAAACCAGAACGCCTGATATTTCAAGGGAAAATCGATGGTTTCAGGTTAAGATGTTCCCTTAAACCCTATGTAATGTTATGTACAGATTGAATCAAGCGTCACATGATTGGGAGACGAAGAACTCAAGTAGACCTGTCTGAGTGAATTATATCGACCTCACTGACTGAGATCATGGTAACAGATGGGAATGGTAAAGGCAATGGTTTTTCCAAAAACTGGCTATGCAAACTCCAATCATCATAATTTGAACTACAATCATCATATTTGTCCTATAAAAATGTCCTATTTGCGCAAACTACAATCATCATGATTTGTCTTACAAAAAAATACAAACTTGGGGATATACCAGATTGTAGGCTGGACAAGAACCATTTCAGGCTTTTAGAATGACCTGGTACGTGGTTGAATGGGGGTGTGATAAGCCACGACAGGAATACCTACCAACCACTATGCAATGGGATGCTTAAATGGCTTAAATGCACTTCCCGGGGTCCACCTAACTTAGCTATGGTTTCCTTATTATGTCCCTATGTTTTCCCAATATTGAACCCAGTTACCTGATATATGCGGGTTTCAAACGACCAACAGGAAGGGGAATGAATTCACCGAAAAAACCAGGCCAACGCCATTGCCAACCTCAATGGTGGAAGCGCCTTGGTGAATTCTAAGTGGGTGCCTGAATTTTGTTTCCATAGATGTTTTCTTTTTTGTATGTATATGATATGTATATATTATGATATATATATATAATTATATATATATACATATTCATTTATTTTAGAAGTGTCAGGGGACCTACTGACCAGGAACAGGGCTGATCCTCCAACTATTTTTGATGATCCTAGAGATGTTATATATGATGCACTATATAATATATATATATATATTAGATTGGAATTGGTCTATATCCACAGTTATACACATTCTTTAAATACGTATGTATACATAAATGTATTCCATGGTCAAATTAGATGGTAATGGCGGTAATGGCCATACGCCTCACACTGGAATCCAACCCTTTGACGGGCTGCGCGCGGTGCCGGTGTCCGCAATCTCCCAAGCACAGGTGGCCGGTTGAACCTCTCTTGCACTGATAGTTCATCCACACGAGCGAAATCCAGAGTGGAAACAACATTGTGTTGGTGAATGGCTTTGTTCAAAACATGCATGGGTAGATATGTACTGTACAAATGAAAACCATGAACTATGGATCTATGCTATAGATTATATGGATACTTCCCAGTTGTTGCATGGTACATGGGTTGAAGGTTTTTCAGATGGGAATTATTGAATTTGAACTGCAAAGGTGGGTCAGACCTCAGCATTCAACTCACCAAAAGAGGAATACAATCCATAAAGACTGGTGGTACAGGTGTATCAACTATCTGACAGAATATGATTTTTAAAGGGAGGGGCCTTTTCTGTGGGCAGAAAATGAGATGTCGATGGCGGCTTTTGGTTTTAGAACATGCATTACGGCTTTTCCGTTATGTACCCTCTGGTAAACTAACATAACTATGGAAAATCACCATTTTTACTTGGTAAATTAACTATAAATTGCCATTTTCAAGAGCTTTTTGTATGTTTACCAGAGGGTAATGCTAATCCATTCATGATCATCCCAAAGAAGTTGAGTAACTCCCCAAACCAGGCAGAAAAAAAATCCACCAACGCTTTTGATGAAGCCACAGGGAAAACCATGGGGAATTCCAACGCCAGCGTTTGCCGATTCCCATTTGAACTGGGTGAACCTTTGACCTACTGACCAGGAACAGGGTTGATCTTCCGAGTATGTTTGATGATCCTACAGATGGCATGATGCCCTATATATATACATATGTAGTTGATTGGGAACCATCAGAAGTGATGTTTTAATGGGATATAATAGGGTTACATCATGGGACAATGATGTATATATTACTGGTTGGTGCTTTGGAACATGACTTTTATTTTCATGGAATGTCATCCTTCCCATTGACGAACTCATATTTTTCAGAGGGTAGGTATACCACCAACCAGCTAAAAAACCAATCACCATAATGTGAAATACCCCCTACTTAACCATGGTTAAGTAGGACAAATCCACGTAAGTGGGACTATTTAGGATATGTTTAATATTAGGGGGATGGGATTACTTTAGTCTTTTGATATAAATGGTAAAATGTACTAACCAGCAAACAACATATTTTTTTGGCAGGTATAATCTCACCACCGTTGTTTCACCTTGAAGCCCAACCAAAAAATCCAGTAAAACCTGATCTATTTACCCATGTTTGAAACAAAAAGTCCAAAAACAATATATATATATATATACATAAATCGATTGAGGGCGACAAAATTCAGGAATCATCACCAAGATATGACTTTGTTGCCTCCAAAAATCAGGTTTTTTGGCTACGCATACCTGGGTCCCGTTTGGCAAGCGAGGCGCGATGCTGTACAAACGACCCCTGATTCTGGCGGCTGCTTTGGTTTCTACCGTCGCCTCCGCAAGTGGATCCGTTGTGAAGTCAGCCAGCCTTTGAAGTCATACGAATATAAGGGAAAAATCGGGATTTAAGCATGACAAATTGGGAGTTTATGGGATATTATGATTTGCGTAGCTTGATATGATATTTTGGGACCTGAAAATGGTGGAACCATCAAACATGGAGATTATGATGATGATGGATAAACAAGAATGAAACCAACTATAAGTTTGAATTCATGTGACACATAACCAGTGATATGATAATTGGGTGTGTCTTTTCCGGCGGCAAAAACCCCGGAAAATGGCATCTAATGGGTGATGATGATGATGATGATGATGATTCATCACGATGAACCAGTGGATTTAGGGCGAATCATGGAGACTTTTCACCAGATTTTCAGGGAAATCTGGCTGCCAGGTGGGAGACGGCAACACAGCACCGTTCCGCGGGGATAGTGGAAACAGGTGCAGCCATGGGTCCAAGTTCTCGAGCCATATCCTGGTTGGTGATGTTAAATAACCCAATCTAAGCCATAGGAAGATATAAAATGGGAAAACGTGGTATGTTTTTTAAATATTTTTTAATGGTTCAGTTAGTTCAGTTGTTGATTGACAGGTGATTTCTCAAGCTTGCGTAGGAGAAACCAAGTTTCATCCCAGAATTTGGACCAAACGTAAACTTGCAGGACCATCCTACATGTCATGGTCAAGTTCCGGGTTTATGATCTTCCAAAAAAATCAAAAAAAACACAACTGTTGGACTTCATGGATTTAAAAAGAAGATATTTCCATGATATTCCCAAATGATGATTCATCTTAATCGCCAAATTCAGCAATCCAAGGAGCTTTTGTGAAGTTTGAAGTCCTGGAAATGATGAAGCTGAAACCATCAGCTATTATCCAAGTGACCAATTTAATCCTATTCGTTATTTTTCATAGTGAACCATCGTTGACACATTCAAAATTAAGTTTATAAATCCTCCAGGATAAGTCTGGTTTTGTTCGCTGTGTTTATCAACACTTATGCCACATCCCACAGGATTTACGCCCGCATTGCCTTTGGAACGACCTTCTACGGCTTTGGAAATCTCGTTTGGGAGCTGAGCCAAATGGAGAGGATCATCCCATAGTCCCGGGAAAAGCCCAGAAATCAGGGACTTACTAACTACAGTGATGGCCCAACGAACAGTTTTTTTTTATATGGGATTATAGCTCCTATAACTGAAGTTATATATCATGAAATAAGTGGCTGAATTCTATGGTTCATGGTAGATATAACTATAGTTTCCATGGGGCTTATAATGGTTATATATCATGAAATCATCCCATTAAAAAAAAACTTAGTCGAGCCATCACTGATAGGTTTCTTATCCGCTTACACATCCGATCCGCCCTCCAAGGAGGTGACAATAATCCCAGCAACCCGCAACCCATCCATTCCCTCCGTAAAACGCACCAGTAAGATTTTTTTTTCGCTTTCAAATTTCACATGAATCTCAAGATGTTTATACATCACACTATCTTCTGTATCTAAGATTGTATCATTTTCCCATGTTGATCAAACCATCGGGGCCTTACTGCCATGGAACCAAGGCTCAGATCAACTTCAAGCTGCCCGTAGGTGCGACCGGCGAAGGATCAGCCATAGAGGATGGTGCCCCCATTTCCGTGATGTGAATGTTGGTTGAAATAACCCCCATTAACAACAGGAAACCTATGGAAATTCTATGGGAAATCATGGTGTTATAAACCCCAGATGTTGGAAATAAGAAACCCCAACTGACTTTCATATTTTTCAGAGGGGTAGGTAGACCGCCAACCAGCATGGTTAAGCCACTTACAAGGCAACTGAACGCTATCTTACGGGGGCCCCATCCTGAATGAGCAAAAAGATCGCCTGGTTGTTGATGGGAAGGGGATTTTTCCTGGATATCCCATATGCTCCATGTATGGAATATTTACCTACATTTACCCCAAAAATTGCCCAACTGTAGGTAAATATTCCATACATGGAGCATCTGGGTATGTTAAGCTGTAGACTATGGTGGATGGGTGATGAAGTTTGGCCGATAGAAAGCGTTTTTGAACTCATGGAAGTGATAGGACCAAAGCAGTTTGGTGTTATATTTACTACAAGATATGATATGATGTGATGTGATGTGGGTTAATATTACTATATATATATATATAGTAACCCCGGAAATATATAGTAAGTCCCAATTACAAGAGATGTCATGATGTGATATGATATGGTGTGATATGGGTGAATATTGTATATATATATACATATAGTAACCCCCAAAACAAAAAAGTAAAGAACCATAAATGAGCCATTGATACAGAAGGATACACTGGTTGATTGGTTATGAGGTGGACTTTTCCAGAGGTGTTAGCCACCAACAAAAAAACGGATATGATATGATTGGCAAATAATGGTCGGTTGATTTGATGGTTGGTCAGTTGTTCCATTGTTTTTTTCCTGGGTGATTGGGACATATTGGGTACTTTTCATGGCTCAGCTTCTTGGAACATAACCATTGGGGACTGGTTGGTATGATACCTGTCCAGTCATATCTAATAATCATATGTGTGGAGATAGGGTCAATACATATATATATAATACACTATACAGTATATATCTTATGATATACAACCAGCCAACTAGTATAATGACATGGGAAAAGTTCGTATGAATATCATTTATGTGAGTAGTGTCAAGTGGACCTGGAAGCAGTGGTTTCCGGGTCGATGGTGTCATGTTGGTCTTGATTCTCAATAGTGATGGCCCAACTAGCAGCTATATGGGGGTAAATGATAGTATATATATATGGTAATAATATAACTAAGCAGTTCCATATATCTATTAAACATTGGTGATGGATTATTTCATGATATATAACCTCAGTTATAGGAGTTATAATGGCATAAAAATAACTGTTAGTTGGGCCATCACTGCAGAAGTCACAAAAGTAGAGTAAACAAAATCACCAGCGCTTACTTCCTGGTGGAGATCAGCGAAAAAGACGAATCTTCGCTGACCGAATGATCGGGTCCATCGATCAGGTAGTTTGGATGGCAAATGCACAGCAAGTGCTGGTACTATTGAGCTACCGCTCCGAGGGTGGCTGGTTTGATGACATGGAGCAACATGAAGCATTCGAGAAACTCGGCAGTTGACCTCTAGGTCATCAAGTGAGCATGCCTTTTGGCTCACAAAGGATTATATGGTCATATAATATATGGACATCTTTAGTTCAAGATGTGTCAAACAGGGGAGGACTGTTCACAAATGTTCACGACATGAAACACTCACATCTATCGGAAGTGGCACTGCCAAATCGGATGCATCCTTTCACGAAAGGGCTCTCTCCCCATTCTGCGTTGGCAGGAGTAGGACAGTTGGAATCTCATTTGCAATATTTTTCAATCAGCATGAGCAATCAAACCATCTGTTCTAGTGTGTAAACAATCAGCATCTACATAGTCAAAACCTGGTTCCTCAAGAGTCAACCCCTCCTGTTGGTTGGTGATGAGTTTTGGGTTTCTACTAGCCTTTATTGAGGATTATCATTATCCATGCACTAAAGACCAGCCAGTATATAAATGTGTTGAACACTCCTATGTAAACAGAGGTAGCAGGAAACCCAAACCCATCAGACTTCTTACTGGTGCTAAACGCAGGGAATTTTTGGGAATGATCCAGAATCACTAGTAATCATCCCAGCAACCCCCAGCAACCCATCCATTCCCTGCGTTTTGCAAAGCTCGGAATGGCAATAAGTTTAATATCATGGATATCACGGATAATTCACATATAATCTAGGTGGAAAACCATAGGAAAACCATAGGAAGAAGAAAATATAGGTAAATCACCTATAAACTGGGAAAACCATATCTGGTCAATCTTAGATGGGTAGAAACTAATCCTTTAGTCTTTTGGTCTAATGGGATTATCTACTTCACCAGCTAAGAATTTATTTTTTTGCAGGGTATCTAAGATTCGCACTGTAATAAGCATGAAGCACAAAATCCTAACCACCGCTGTAAACCACTCTTGCACATTATAAACATTAGAAACCAAAGCCACATCGAGTAGTTAAATTCACTTGTCGAAAAGCCGTATGAAGAGCCATTTCGATTTAGAACCAAACGAGTATTATTGGAAATAAGCAAGCGATTTATGAATAACTACAAAGTCGAATTACAATCCACTACCAGAAACCAATGTTGAACTGCGTATTTATCACTGCTAAAACCCAACTATTACCAGTGTCAAGAATAACTATGATGATTCCAAACCATTACAAACAATCACTTGAATCATCATTAATCACTGGTTTTGAAGTCGCCATGTGATTTCCATTTTTTGGCTCCCGGCGACCTATATATAATCAGTTCTCTGCATAACATATTCATGTCATCATCACCTCAGAAGATTACGCAATATCACTCAATGAATACTTGATTAATCGCTTGTTGTTATTACATCGAATATCAACCATAATGACTGATGATGATCATCTCCATTACTCAGTCAATAATGATATTAATATATATATATATATATTAATCATCAATAATCACCGGCAGCAATCACTATATGTTAATAACAAACAACTATTTTTGGCAATTAATCATTTAACAATCACCAACAATAGCTATCAATCTCCATCAATAACCACTAAATAATCACTCATCATACCGGATTTAATAACAACATCCATTAATTTATATTAACAATAATGAGTGAATTAGAAGTGGCTACAATAATGCATCAGAATCTGCAGAGTCAATTGTCATAATCAACTGTTTGTTTTGCTGTTTTTGATCACTGGTTATTCATATTATAGATTATTATAGATATATCCACAATAATCCATAGTTATGTGAGTTATAAATGCCATTCACTATACATATATATATATATATATACATATACACACCATAAAACAGAGTCATTGGAGTTATTGTTCACCAACTTAATATCATCAATCTCCATGTTTGCTAAAAAAAACATCGCAGGCTACTCCTGTGCCACTACACAGCAGGGTGGAAGTGTGGCTCGGACGGCTCGATCCTGAAGGCTGTAACCATTATGCATAGGGTAAAACCAAGAGATACATAGCTAAAGTATAATGGGGGAATGATTGGGGGTGTTACCCTCTAGTAAACTAACATAGCTATATATAGAAAATCAAAATTTGTAATCCAATCATCCAACCAATCATATGATTGGATGTAGTAAAATGCCAATATCATGATTGGATATATTGGATATATCATACATATACAAATATCATCATCATAGGTGTTTTGTTAACATAGCTAAATAAACCACTACCCTCTGGTTATGACTAACAGCTCGCCATGGTATAGATGGTCCATAGAAATAGATGGTTTACCGAACTTTAAAATGGTGATTCTCCATGGCGAACTGTTAGTCATAACCAGATGGTAAATGCCAATCATATGATTGGATGTGCCTGAACAAAAAGAGATTTTTTCTAGGAACAAATCATTTTTCTCATCATCCAATTTGGGGATGGGCTGTTTTAAGTTTTCAGAACAACCCAAAGAGATCCATGAAACTAAGTCAATCTTACATGGATACTTTAATCCTTTAGTTTTTTGGTATTAATGGGAATATCTACTAACCAGCAAAGAATTTATTTTTTTGCAGGGTATCTAAGATTGGCAATGGAAAAAGGAAGAACAACTGATGATTTTCGCATGAAATCTATGAAAGACGTTGGATGAAATTGGCCAGTTACTGGTAAACGTTTACATAGCTATAGAAAATCACCATTTCTTATGGGTAAATCCACTATTTCAATGGCCATTTTCAACAGCAAACCGGTAGTCATTACCAGAGGGTATAGTTTCACCATGGTGAACTTGCCATGGAAAGGGTATCCTCTGGTGGATACAAGTCAAAAAGTAAAAAGATCTCTGCTGGTTTTTCATGGGAAAACCATAGGAAAACCATAGGAAAACCATAGGAAAACCATAGGAAAATGGTGGTTTAAGACGACTTTTTATGGTGGTTTAATGGGATTTAATGGGATTTACCCTCTGGTAAACATACAAAAAACTATTAAAAATGGCCATTTATAGTGGATTTTCCCATTAAAATATATGGTACATCCTTTTTTTTGGTGGTTTGGAACATGAATTTTATTGTCCATAATATATGGGATAATCCTTCCCATTGACTAATATTTTTCAGAGGGGTTGAAACCACCAACCAGATCAGCTTGGACCCGAATTGACTAGAAATCAGGTAAAGATGTGGAAACCCAATCATGATCAACAAGATTCAACAGCCGTATTGTCTGATTTGAAAAAGCAGGACCCCCATATTTCTTTTTGAAGGGAATGATTCTCGGACTTATCACAAAAGCCATTGCAATGCACTGGACTTGCCAAGTGGAATTGATACACTGACTGCATAAAAGCTCCACAGATGTGCAGAAATAAAATTCCATGTGAAACCCTGAAAACTGATCTTCCCATCATATTTGCCGCATTTGCCGTATATTTTTGCTGAAATCCACGTGAAATCCCATAGCCATAGCCATAGATCTTCCAGCTTTTAAGGATCCCACGTTGGGGCCACGGCCACGCCGGCCACGCCCTGAGGTGCCCGATCTGAGTTTGTTGGCCAATCGCTTCCCTTCGACCAAGGGTCGTTTGGTGCGCCGAGATGGGGGGCCAAATGGGGAAACAATGGGGCCCCAAAATCCATGATGTATGGACCAATGGAAAAGTTTCACATGGAAAAAAACCATTGACAAAACACATGTTTTTGATAAAAAAATCATGTTGAAACGAAAATCATAAAGAATTTCCCTTTGTTACATCATTGTTACATCATAAAACAACTGGTTGGTGGTTTGGAACAGTGATTATTTTTCCATAATATATGGGAATCATAATCCCAGCTGACTACTATTGTTCAGAGGGGTTGAAAGTTGAAACCACCAACCAGTATTGATCTTGCGGGAAAATGGCACATTTGAGCCCCAAAAAAGGGACTGGATTGAACATGATTGAACCATTGAATTGTTGAGCCGAGTGTTTCCATTTGGAAATCGAGCCATGGATGGCGGCACTCTCCGCCAAGCCAGCATTAACACTGGGTCGCATTTGGCCAATGGTGATTCTTTTTTTTTGCGATTTGGCACTAGATTGTGATCTTGGTGTGTCTTGACTCGATGTTCGATCTTGCGGTAGCCTGTGTTTCCAAACCATCTAGTTCAACATAGTTTACAGATCCCAAGGTCCCTTACTCTATGGCTGAAACTTACCCCTTGAAAAAAGGGCTCGGGGTAATAAGATCCCATGATTTCCCATAGATTTCCCATGATTTCCCAGAGATTTCCTTCCCAGAGATTTCCCATGATTTCCCCATTGAAAATCAGGCTTCCATGTAGATTTCCCCATGATTTCCCCGGATCCGTCAACTTACTGGTGCGTTTTACGCAGGGTTGCTGGATGGGTTGCTGGGGGTTGCTGGGATGAAATTACTAGTGATTATTAGGATCATTCCCGAAAATTCCCTGCGTTTAGCACGCACCAGTAAGTCAAAGAATGGGATTACTTATAGCTCACCCTTCAATTTGCCACATTGAGCTATAATGAGTTATAGTTCCTACATTACCTTATTGTAAATGGGACTTTAAAAAAGATCCCATAGATTTCCCATGGATTTCCCTATGATTCCCCAAGACTCCCCAAGGGATCTACAGGTCACCGAAAAAGGCCGTCGCCAGTCGCCATGATAAAAATTGGTCGCCAGGGCGGACTGATTCCTGAAGTCCGGTACCGGAACGTCCCAGTGGCCAGCTGAGATGGGTTCGTCATATTTTTCGTCAACGATGCGAGTTTCAATGAGGGTTAATAGTGGTTAATAGTGGTTAATAGTGGTTAATAGGGGTTAATAGGTGTTAATAGGTGTTAATAGTGGTTAATAGTGGTTAATAGGTGTTAATAGGTGTTAATAGGTGTTAATAGTGGTTAATAGGTGTTAATAGTGGTTAATAGTGGTTGATAGTGGTTAATAGTGGTTATTAATAGGGGTTAATAGGTGTTAATAGTGGTTAAAAGTGGTTAATAGGGGTTAATAGGGGTTAATAGGTGTTAATAGGTGTTAATAGGTGTTAATAGTGGTTAATAGTGGTTAATAGTAGTTATTAATAGGGGTTAATAGGTGTTAATAGTGGTTAATAGTGGTTAATAGGGGGTAATAGGTGTTAATAGGTGTTAATAGTGGTTAATAGTGGTTAATAGTGGTTAATAGGGGTTAATAGGTGTTAATAGTGGTTAATAGTGGTTAATAGTGGTTAATAGTGGTTAATAGGTTTGAATAGGTGTTAATAGTGGTTAATAGTGGTTAATAGTGGTTAATAGTGGTTAATAGTGGTTAATAGTGGTTAATAGTGGTTAATAGGTGTTAATAGGTGTTAATAGTGGTTAATAGTGGTTAATAGTGGTTAATAGTGGTTAATAGTGGTTAATAGTGGTTAATAGTGGTTAATAGTGGTTAATAGTGGTTAATAGGTGTTAATAGGTGTTAGTAGTGGTTAATAGTGGTTAATACGTGTTAGTAGGTGTTAATAGTGGTTAATAGTGGTTAATAGTGGTTAATAGTGGTTAATAGTGCTTAATAGTGGTTAATAGGGGTTAATAGGGGTTAATAGGTGTTAATAGGTGTTAATAGTGGTTAATAGTGGCTAATAGGTGTTAATAGGTGTTAATAGGTGTTAATAGGTGTTAAGTGGTTGATAGTGGTTAATAGTGGTTAATAGTGGTTAATAGTGGTTAATAGTGGCTAATAGTGGTTAATAGGGGTTAATAGGTATTAATAGGTGTTAATAGTGGTTAATAGTAGTTAATAGTGGTTAATAGGGGTTAATAGGTGTTAATAGGTGTTAATAGTGGTTAATAGTGGTTAATAGTGGTTAATAGGGGTTAATAGGTGTTAATAGTGGTTAATAGTGGTTAATAGTTGTTAATAGGGGTTAATAGGTGTTAATAGGTGTTAATAGTGGTTAATAGTGGTTAATAGTGGTTAATAGTGGTTAATAGTGGTTAATAGGTGTTAATAGGTGTTAATAGTGGTTAATAGTGGTTAATAGGTGTTAATAGGTGTTAATAGGTGTTAATAGTGGTTAATAGTGGTTAATAGTGGTTAGTAGGGGTTAATAGGTGTTAATAGTGGTTAATAGTGGTTAATAGTGGTTAATAGAGGTTAATAGGTGTTAATAGTGGTTAATAGTGGTTAATAGTGGTTAATAGTGGTTAATAGTGGTTAATAGTGGTTAATAGTGGTTAATAGTGGTTAATAGTGGTCAATAGGGGTTAATAGGGGTTAATAGTGGTTAATATTGGTTAATAGGGGTCAATTGATGTTTATATATATATATTATAGTGGTTAATAGTGGTGAACCGTGACTCCCAAACATATCTGGGCAATTCTGGGCAAATTATGTTACGACCGAAGCCTGTTCTCCCGAAGCCTGGAATAAACTGGTGAATTTTAGGGAAATCATCCCCTTTTATGGCCTTAAGATTCAGATGAGTGAACTATTATAATTTACCAAGATCTATTTCACATGAAGATATACATGGGATTTCCATAAATGGGGGATCCGCAAAATGGTTGGTTTCTAGTGGAGCATCCTATTAAAATGGATGCTTTGGTACTCCATTTCAGGAAACCTCCATATATAGATATATTGTTGATGATTGGTTTTTAGATCTATATATAATTGCTGTAACATATATATATGTATACATAATATGATATTCAATTGTATAGGTAGAGGGAAACTAGTACGTAGTATACAAATCTTACCCTCTGGTAAACTAACATAGCTATGGAAAATCACTATTTTGAATGGGTAAATCCACTATTTCAATGGCCATGTTCAATAGCTTTTTGTATGTTTACCAGGCCGTGTAAATCCCATTAAATCCCATTAAACCACCATTTTTAAGTCGTCTTAAACCACCATTTTCCTATAGTTTTCCTATGGTTTTCCTATGGTTTTCCTATGAAAAACCAGCATAAAAATGTTGCGGAGTCACATCGCAGGATCGCACGTCGTCGCATGGCCTTTTTCCTGAGGCCACCCCTGATGTGATGTGTCAGATCACCCTCTTGGAGGACCCGAAAAAAACCCGTAGACGCCGGCCGGTTGGCACGTCGTCCACTACTTGGGTTTCAAAGATCCAAAAAAAGTCGAATCCTGAAGAAAGAAAAACCATAGTTTCATACATCCCAAAGACGAAGAGATGGTGGGTTCCACTGTTCGGTGAACTCGCCATGGACACGGTATCCTCTGGTGGAGACCAGTCAGAATGATTGTAAAAAGAGATCTGGTTGGTGGTTTGGAACATGGTTTATTTTTCCATAATATATGGGATGTCATCCTTCCCATTGACTAATATTTTTCAGAGGGGTAGGTCAACCACCAACCAGATAATCATCATGGAAATTTATAACCTATGAAGATAAGCTATGAAAAAGATAGATGGAAATAACATGAAAACCATCTATAATCATCATGTATGTGGAGTTGATAGACTAAAATCTGGAGAATATGATTAATTATGGAATGACAGGATGACTATAGACTTGTTTTTCTTTCTACTATGATTATCTAGAACATGATAGAATCTGGAAATCTAAATTGGTTATAGAATGGTTTTTCTTGAGAATCCCATAGTCTATTTACTTCAGGAACTGTCACCATACATTGATATAAGATGTAGTTGTTGTAACTATGATAAATACATGTAATGCATATCATCCCTATTTGTGGTTGTTAAAGCCTGAATTGTGAGTTGTTAGGTTCATTACCTCAACTGGGTTGCAATCAGATGATTTTGTAAGATGTTCAGCGAATGGTTCGTGAATGGAGCCATAACCATTTGGCTAATGAACAAGCAGAAATGGGGGTTGCAACCATAAGTAACCAACAAAGTGTTGTAGGATGTTGTAGGTGAATCTTTTTCAAAAAAGGTAGATATAGGTAGATGATGGTAGATGATCATAGCGATGACTGAACGGTGTTTGTAGATGAAGTCCGTGTTGCTGGTGAACCGATGTCCTTTTCCCATTGGTTGGTTGATTAATGGAGGAGTTTGAAGGTTTACCCCTTTAACAACAGGTGATGATAGATGGGATTAACCAGCTCCCGGCCCAAATATATTTTTACCAAAAGGACATTATTGGTTATATGTATCATAACATTCATAAACCATAGTTATTGGAGTGAAGTAAACCAACTTAGCTATCTAAATTCGAATGTTTGTTGGTGAACCTCCCATTCTTCAGGGTTCACGATAACGAGCGACTCCCTCGTGGAATTCAGGACATGATCGTCTATGCTCGAACTGCAACCGGGACCGAGAAAAGCCGGTTGCAGGGAGGTCACAACTTGATGGGTACCCTCTGATAAACTAACAAAAAACATGGGAAAATACAATTTTTAATGGGTAAATCAACTATAAATGGCCATGTTCAATAGCTATGTTAAATTACCAGAGGGTAAATCATCGGTCAAATCGTCCATCAGCGAGGATATAATGAGGATACACAAGATTGTTTGAGGTTGTTGGTATATTTTACCTCCCATGTTTGTAGTGATATGGGGCCCGTATATATAACTATGGTTATATTAATCTTACAACTGGAACTGCACTTCCAAGTGCTTCATTCTGCAACTTGGGTGTATGATCAGAACTAGGGCAATAAATGAACAAAGCTCCAAGGTGAACGATATGTTTTTGGGAGTTTCTCTTCAGTTATTGTATGTTTAGCTACAATATTTAAGGAATATGTCAGGTCTCGTTGAAAAAAAACAGTTGTGTTGTTTCAATACCATGTGTAGATGATACATTATGACCAAATAATACGTAGATGGTTCATAATGTTCTAAGATTATATATGTCCATGGATTGCCATTTGAACCATCCTCGTGTTATTTTCAACATGGTCATCAGCATTTGGAGTTCCTGACCCAGCAGAATTCAGCGTTTCGCCACCAGTGGGGTTCAAGTTTGATGAATAGTTGACGGAATATATTTTAGGATCGGAGTGCAGCAGTATCCCAGTAAACATGCATAAACATCCACTTTTGAGAACATGGATTAGTTGGCCATTTTTGGTGTACTTAGTGTCGCAAGAAAATGTTTGAGAGGCTGGGACATCAAGGATGAATAAGAATACAGGGCCGACAGGGCCCCAGGTTAAACCGACGGTGCACAGTTGGTTATGTTTTCTCCATTTCAGCCGTTGGTGATAATTTTTGTTATCCTATATTTTTTGTTCATAAATGTTGCATTTAAGGGATCAGGATTGATGGATTGATGGTAACTTCGGAACCTCATTTTTTCCCGTACAACTGGGATATACCCTTTGGTAAACATACAGAAAACGAACTGGAAAATCACCATTTTTTATGGGTCATTCAACGAACTAAATCACCATTTTCCATAGTTATGGGCCATTTTCAAGTTCGCAAACTGTAAACATTTACCAGGCCGGGTACCGGATGTACTCAAATCAGTCGGATCATCGGTTGCCACTGAGATCTATTTTGTCGAGCTGGTGGTGGACAACCCCGCAACGGCCCTGAAGAAAGACGCGGGGAAGCCCGGGAAGAAAAGGCGCAAACGCTTATGATTAGGGGGGCCTTGTATGCTTGTAATATGACGTGGGGATGGGATTCGGGAGGCTCTATGAAAAATTGGAAGTGTATGTATCATATATATATATATATATATATAAATTATGCATATGCATGTGTATATATATATATATACTCATGAATTGTTTTTTCAAACTGCAGTAGCTTCTACCCCCTGAATCTGGTGGCGGGCCATGACTCCTGCAAAAACCTGTGCTGCGCGGGTCAAACTTGGGGAAGAAATGGATTCATAAAAACGGATCCACCATTGGATTCTTCCCTGAGGATGTCCTGAACCGCTGGATGGTTGGAGTTGTCCACAATGGTTTTGCGCCAGCGCAAGAAATTGCTGCCAGAAGCTCAGAGGGTGCCCCCGGTGGAACGCATCATCTGGGTCTCTTTTTGTTTGGAAAACCACACGATTTCATGGTGACCCTCTGGTAATCAAAGGTGGCAAGAAGATTTCTAGGATTGGATGGAGTTTCAAGGTGAAAATTGAGGAGAGGGATCATTTTCCCATAGTTGCCCTCCAAAAAAATGGGGAGAATTGCGGCGTCAGAGGGATCATTTTCCCATAGTTTCCCCTACTGATGCCCCGCAAAATGCTGGGGTTCAGTTCTTAAGCCCCTGATGGTTTGGTGCTTGGGGATTGCGCCAATCAAAATGCAGGTGCATAGTGGCCACCCCAAGTTAGAAGTTAGAAGTTGGTTTCTAACCCCACCAAACTATAGCTATTTATTCACCATAAACCCTAGTTATTGCAGTGGATTAAATCAACTTAGCTATCTTGAGGGCCCCAGGGCCCCACATTATTATCAACACACATCGAGGGTCAACGTATTTCAAGATTCAGCCACTAAGCCTGGATGCTTTGGATGCTTTGCAGCTCGAAATTTCTGAGCCATAGCCAGATTGATTAGGGAGTTCCTAAAATGGGGGACCCCAAAAGTCATCCAAAACTTGGTGACTTTCAATCGGGCGAAAGCTATGAAAAGCTATGGTCTGGGGTCCCCATTTGTCAGAAAGACCCAGGGTGAGGACGCTGCTATTTTTTGGGGGGGATCCAATAGCTGCTTTGGTGTGAGAACAGCACCGCACGAGCTGTTTCTAGCCCCATAGCCATGCAACTAGCATTTTGCGGGGCAAGCGCAATTTCACCACCATTTCCATGATATGTCAGGTGGTGTTTGTAGACATGGACAGCGGTCAGTGACCGCTCCAATCCCATGGTACAACCTGCCCCTTAGCTCCTGAAACCCATCCAAGATAGTAACCAACAGAAAGGATCAAAACGGAGAACTAGATATTTCCAGGATGCTAGTTCGACGATGGTTTTCCCCATCATTCCCAGGTTTCCAACGGTTTTTCTTTGGGGGTGCCATTATACTGGTGCTTAGTGGGGAATGGATGGGAATGGGGGTTGCTGGGATGATTATTACTAGTGATTATGGATATTTCCCGAAAATTCCCTGCTAAGCACCAGTAAGATTACAATGATGGATTTTCCAGTTAGTTATGTGAAAGTTTACCAGAGGGTAAATCCCATTAAATCCCATTAAACCACCATAAAAACTCACGAAAGCATCTGCTGATGGCATCGGCAGGACCGAAATCTCTCCACCAAGCAGCTGCAGATGTGCAGTGGTTCGACGCGGAAATATTTGCTATGCTTGTCGGGGACGCCCATGTGATAAAACATCGGGGGATTTTGTGATGGAACGCGGTGGAGAAGGATGTGTGACTCCATTGAAATACACATCTGGTTGGTGGTTTGGAGCCATGGAATTTTATGACTTTCCATATATTGGGAATAATACTCCCATGTGACGAACTCCATCATTTTTCAGAGGGGTAGGGCTCAACCACCAACCAGACGTTGAATGCATATTGATAGCTCCAAAATTTGAGGCTTCTTGGCTCTACACTTCGGTGCTCCATATTTCATCAGCATATCAACGTGATGTTCAACCTCCCAAAATGGGGAAATCGGGGGAAATCGGCAGCAATCCCTACTGGGGTGTGGTGAAATCCTTCATTCAAGGGGCCCTTAAGGGGCCCATTTGTAAGGCTATCAAGATATCTAATACTTTTTTTTGGTCAACGTTATTAAGTTACCAATAGTACCGCACAAGGCGGTGGCGGAAGTTTCAAAGATAGGACACTATAGGAGAGGTGAGTTGTTGTGATGCATGGATGGCAGAGCGAATCCACTGATGGACCGAAAGGTGGTTGGAGTTGTGTTTTTTGGAGTGGTTGC
>Ga0126342_10006397_pt1 | contig 20870 bp, 20 predicted proteins | sample Cyp1metagenome_FD_92528 | JGI IMG/M metagenome (GOLD analysis project Ga0126342, IMG submission 92528) | Coral microbial communities from Lord Howe Island, Old Settlement Bay, Australia - Cyphastrea 1 metagenome | ecosystem: Host-associated > Invertebrates > Cnidaria > Coral ...
GCTCCGACAAGAATTATAGAACGACGAAAAAAGTTAGGAGTAAATTCAGATACGTTTTTTTTTCATACCTTCCGAGGAAAACAGAATTATAGAACAACAGGGTACGGTAAATAACCGTACCTTTGTACTCCTCAACTTCCGTTCTATAATTCCGGCACTGACAGTATATCACCAATATTTTTTACAAGAAATGGCTATGGATCGAGGTCCCACGGCCGCGACACGCTCCAACTCTGCAGGCCCTGGGGACCATGGTGAAGTTTCACCCCCAAAAATACCATTTTTCATCGAAGCATGGCTTTTTCAGATGTTTCAAGCATCTTGAATTTTTGAACAAATGGTTTCTATATGATTTTTGAAGAATTTTGAATTGAAAACAAACAGTGGATTCTTGAAGTTTTGAAGCAATGGACATAGGCATTTGACATAAAGAATGGTGGTTCGAGCCACCAATACTCTTTCGCGCCCACAAGACTAGTGAAAGAACGAATGATGAGGATACATCCTCAGTAACAATGGTGATCATCAGGCTCCAACTGTGCCGAACACGGACATTAGACGATCACCAACTCCTTCAAATTGGTTGGTGCCTCGAAAGTAGGAGCAGCATGGGGCTCCGGAGAACTGCTGATCGATGGGCGGCAATGTATCCACAAGGTGCGCTTGGGTGCCGTGGTGAGTGAATACCTCCGTGTAACATCAGCTCGCTAAACTTCAGAGTCAAACCAAAAAGCCTCCCATGCTCAGCAGAGCCAAAATCCAACGCCCCAGTGCTCAGCTGTTTATGGAAGTCCTTTATATTTAGATGTTTTTTCTACTGAACGAAATATCGTTTCCGAAACAACGCCGTTTCCCACTGCCATGTGTTTTTTTTTTGTCAGATGAGCAACTTACCATGGCAATAAATCACATTTATAGTTTCAAGCATTGGATCCTGCCAATCCTGCAAGGTCACAGTTGAAAAAACCAGGTTTCACCGGAACCTCCTTTTTCAATTTGCAGGAATGGGGTGAAAAACCTTCTGGTGAATTTTTGTTTCCGCAACTCATAGTTTCCGCAACTGTCCCATGACTGTCCTCCGATTCCATAGATCTACTAAACCCAGGTTTTGGGGACGAAGGGGTGACCAGGGCTTAGTTTGGGTCTGGGAAGGGATTAATCTGTACACTGTTTCCAGTATCTCAGTATGTGAAATAGATTTTTCCAGCTGTGAAAGGTTTTTTTTTTGCATATTTTGTTTTGGATGGGCTTTTCCCACACTTAAATTCCAAGAAATGACATAGAAATCCCAGGAAAACATTCCAAAAACATCCCATAAAAATATCCAGGAAACATCTCACTGCCACAGCTCCAGGCTGGAGCTCCTGGAGCTTCCGGAGCTTCTGGACCCGATCGACGGGGCACAGAGGCGACCGGTCAACGGTGGATTCTTTCATTGACCAACATATGTCGAATGGATCAATACCTATTAATACCATTTTTAGTGGGATGAACATCCATCAATCCCAGCTATTTTGATGTGAACTACAGGGGTATAAGGTTTTGACACACTGCCATATGTCGAATGGAGGATTGATTTGGATTTGAGTGAACGAATTTTTGAGGGAAAAATGATGATCACCCATCAAAGTTAGGGCTACGACATATTTGCGGACAAAGCCGCGACACGGCAATGGGGCACATAACTAGCACTGCGATGATCAACCACTGGATTTTCCCCATGTTTTGACCCACAACAGGAAGTACTGCGGCTGGCATTCTTTTCGTTGATGAAAAGAGAATGATAAAAGCCAAGCAACACCAAGCAACATGGCAAACTTATTTGTTGGTATAAAGCATCCAAAATTGGCAAGGGTTGGTACTTCAACAAAAATAATGAGAGTTGGTCACTTGCCTAACTCTTTGACAATTTTTTGGCAAGTTGGTACCCCCAAATCTGACTGTTCGAGAATTCGTTTGGACAAAAATTGGCAAACAAACCATATCTGACATTATCTGACAAGGTTTTCCCATAGTTGGTTCGAGGTTTGTAAATCCATGGCTTCCTCATAGATCTTCCCAGCGCTCAGGCTGATAAAGCTGGTCGTCGACCAAGCGCCCTGCCAAGGTGACCTTGCACGAACAAATCATCGAACAATAAACATATGGAAATGGTGATAACTCATGGATTACTAATGGATTTTTGGCTTATTTTTTGGATTGCTATTTTTTTTTCCCGTTTTGTTTTTCTTTTTAGAATTCTGCTTCCCAGCTTCTCTGCTTTTCAGCTTTTCCCTGCTTTTCCCTGCTTTTCCCTGCTTTTCCCTGCTTTTCCCTGCTTTTCCCTGCTTTTCCCTGCTTTCCCTGCTTTTCCCTGCTTCTCTGCGTCTTTGATTTTCTGCTTTTCTGCTTTTCTGTTTCCTTGCCTCTCTGCTTCTCCGCTTTTCTGCTTTTCCCTGCTTTTCCCTGCTTTTCCAGCTTCTCTGCTTTCTGCTTACTTGCTTCTCCGCTTTGCCCTGCTTTTCTTTTGTTTCTCATACTGTAAATAAACCCTGAGAAACATCATATAAAGCATAAATCCTAAGTCAACCCGAAATAAACCACCAAACAAACAAAAAACACTAAAGCAAATCTCTAAGCAAGTAAACCCTAAACGTTCGCTAAATAAATCTGAAACCAATCCAAAAAAACCCTAAACCCACACCAAAAAACCTCACACCAACCCTAAATAGATCTTAAACCAACCCCAAGTAGATGTTAAACCAAACCTAAATAAACATTACACCGACCCTGAATAGACCTTAAACCACACCTAAATAGCGCCTAAACCAACCCTAAACAACGATTAAACCATCCCTAAATAGGTCCTAAACCAACTCTAGATAGATCCTAAACCAAGTCTAAATAGACCCTATATAAAAACCAACCCTGAATAGATCCTAAACCAACCCAACATGGATATTAAACCAAGCCTAAATAAACCTCAAACAACCCTAAATAGATCTTAAACAAGGCCTAAATAGATCCTAAACCAGCCCTAAACAAAGCTTAAACCAACCCCAAATAGGTCCTAAACCAACTCTAGATAGATCCTTAACCAAGCCTTAGTAAGCCCCAAAACCAACGCTAAAAAGATCCTAAACCGACCCTAAATAGGTCTTAACCAAGCCTAAATACACCCTAAAACCAACCCTGATCCCGAACCTTCCCTAAATAGATTTTAAAGCAAGCCTAAGTAAATCCTAAAACCAACCCTAAATAGATCCTGAATAAACCCTAGCTGAAAAACCAACGCTTAAAACACCTAAAACATCCTAAAACCCACCCTACCAGAAACCCTAAACTAACCCTAAAACCAACCCTAAATCAACCCTAGTTGCAAAATACCATATTCCAGGAACAGTTCAAGCACCAAAATATTGAATTCCTTCGAAAATGAGAAGTAAAATGCTGCAATTGGCACCAAAATGTTGCAAATTCCATAGAAAATGGAAGGTTCGAACTCAAAATGCTGCAAATGCCGTTGAAATGGCACCTTCCAGCTCCAAAATGCTGCAAAATACCAAGGAAAATGGACAGAACAGGAAATCCAAAAAAAAAGCAAAACGGTAAAAAAAAAATCCCCAAACAATTCCGGACCCATATTTTTCATTCATTTTTTTTTGTTTCCCCCTGGTGTTAACCAATGGAAGACCCTTAATCCATTGCATTTTTTCAAAAGTGGCTTCAAGAATGCAGAATCACCCAAGGATTTAAGCAACAAAAACGGGTTACAATGAGCAAACGAGGGAATTTGAAGGACATGAAAAAGGCAGTTTTATACAAATCAATTTATACGAAGATGGTTGAATTCCTGAAGTTTCAAAGACTTCATGTGGTAAACCCACTAAACAATCTGATTGACCATCTATTACGAGGTGATAATCAACATGATCCCATTTCTAAGGGTATACCCAATTCAAATAAAAACTATTGGGGATGGTTTATGGCACTGGGTTTACCTCATCATGGCACCGTCTCCAAATGGTTTCATCGTTTCATCTCTTCGGACTGCCTGCCTTGGCCGTCCAGCGATATTTCAGACACGACGACTTGAGCCTGGATTTGGTCAATGGAATCCAGTGTCACCAATTTTTGTTGCAGAGTATAAACCCAAATCCAGATCGAGCAACAGGACTTTTGCACACTGCTTACCTAATTTTTGACATGTTGTGGATAGGGATGATGTGAATTCGGTCTTTGCCAAGAGCTCTTTTATCATTTTATGGATGACTTCCTGCTGTGAAAGGTCGGAGTTTATCGAGACGCCCGCAGTGACCCCAGCTGACAGTTCTTCTGTGTCTCCCAGAAAAATAAACAGTAGCTTGACGAAAGTCCTTCGGGGGCCAAATCATACTAATATATACTAAATGTTACTAAAGCAATAATTCTAAGCAGCCATATTTTGATGATACTGACGTAAATGTATGCTAATGTTACTACAGCAATATACAATTCCAAGTATATTTTTGATGGTTGGAATCTCAGCCATGGTCCGCCATGGTAAATTTGGGGTCACCATGGTCACTCAGGCCAGGCCTCCAGGACTTCCCAAGGCACTGAAATCCTTGTGACGTGGGTTCTAAAGTCCTGGGGATCCCCTGATGACTGCGATCACCTCATGACGCACCTGTGAGGCTGCGCCAAGCACGAGGTCGCTCGAGCCAGAAACCACCCGGAATCAAATCCTGACAGCTTCTGGTGCGAACTCCCCATAAAAATAGATGATCTTCATATAGCAGCAATTTTACAAAGCAACATTGTGATCAACCATAAGATCTTAGTGGATTTCAGCAGTTTTTCCCGATTTTGTGACAGCTCAGTTCATATCCGACCAAGGCCAACTGCGGCTGTTCCGGATGATGAGGCCGAGGCGAGTCAACGCCGTTTTCGAAATGTGTTGACTAAAAAGGGATCTCCAAATGATAGTAACACAAGAATCATTATAGTAATATAATAATAATAATAATCATCATCATCATCATCATCATTTTCATTATTGAATAAGTTGCTATTATCATTACCAATCATGATCATATAATTATCCATTTGAGTAGAGTATGGAATTTTCAAAGATATTCCCCATTAGTAGATAGAGGATGTTTTGAAATTTACATATTCTACTCAGGATGCCTAGAAATGGAAATTGGTATTCCCTTCGATGTTTTTTTTCTTTGGTCGGCCGTTCGAAATTCGTTGATTTTGGTTTCCCCACAAAAAATAACTCCAGCAGCAAGTGGAGTGGTCGGTAACTGGCTCGTAAGTCCCTAAGAAGCGGCAATTTTTAGTAGCCATAGTGGCCCCACTTTTGGGACCATATGCATCCTACAATGTGGTGTCCCCCAGTCATGTTCATTGGTCACTGTAACTAGTTCGAATATATGAAAAAAACCACAGGTACATTAATTCTAAAGTCAGCAACTTAGCGACAAAGAGCTCACCGGTGCACCGCAGCCGAACACAGGCTCGGCCAAGCAGTGCTTCGTACCAACGTGCGGCGGCCATCTATGCATCCTTGCCGACGCCAGGTGACTTCCAAGATGCTGTGTGTAGTTAAATGTGGACGCCGGACATGTTTTTTTTTGATTCCAAGACATTTTTCGAACAGTTTTGAGTTGTGCAGATTTAGCGAATTCCAACATCTTCGCCTGGATACACCTGGAAGGTGGCACTCGAACCTTGGTTCGAGATGCCGATGGCTTCATCTTCCGACCCACAGTGGAGGCGGGCGGAGTGGCGTCAAGATGAATCCCATCCCTAGCCCCCAAAGTTGAGATGGACAAATAAATGACTTTTCGACATTTTGAGGATCACTATGATATTGAAATATATTGAATACAGTTGCTCATAACCCCGCATTTGGGACCCCCAAAATAGATAACTCTAATTCAAAACCATTGTTTTTAGAGGTGCATTGATGCCAGTTCTGGGGCTGAAAGACCATGATTTAGATCAAACTTGGGCACCTTGCAGAGTCTTGTGGGTACTTGACATCAAAATATGTCAGATGGAGGCTAAATTATATGAACAAACATGAAAAAAACATATCTTAAAACTCATACCGACTCATATTTTAGTGGGGCAGCATTGCCTGGCAACCGGCCATCAAGGCAGAAGTGAAGGCTGCCCCTCCCCAGCGTCTCAGACCCGGGAGGTGGGGACTGCCAGTGGAAGCCCAAAAGACAATTTTTTTGGATGTCTCCAAGATAGAAGAGTTACTACTCTTTAGATTGACGCTACTGTTGCATTTTTCAAACATATCTGTAACCATGTTGCAATATATTGGTGATTCTAAATGATAACTACTGTAGGATTTTCAACTGAAAACATAGGATGAACAGGTACTGGCACTATTTCTGTTGGGAAGTTTGGGAACCTTCACATCTTTTTGACCAGGAGCTGATTTCCTGAAAAAGCAATGCTCATTCCATGTCGCGGTACCCCACGCGTCTCCAAAGCACTAAGTTTTAGTTTTCTTGTGCTTCGCAACTTTTAAGTCCTCCAATATCTGGGGTGCTGAGAATATTGGAGAAACAGCATATCTCTCACGTTTTCAGCGCTGGCTTTCCTGTTGAGTCCGACGGCCTCGTGCCAGTCGCGGACTGAACGAGTTGGTGGCTTCCCTCACAAAGCCGAGGTGATTTTGCCAAGCCATGGGGACTTCATGGGATATAGATGGGATTTCGTATATGAAACCGGATACAATAGGATATGTGTGTATATATGTCTCTCTCTCTCTCTATATGTATATATATATATTCTCAGCAGCGAATCTGTTGGGTTTCAATCTCTGGGGCCGGGGACTGGTGAAACGAAAATGCACGCCCCGAAAAACTGGAACAGTCCTGGAATCTTGCTGGAACCTTTCGCTGTTGGGTTGCAAAGCTGGGCCAATGTATGTATATGTATATGTATGTATATATATAGATATATATACATATGTATGTATATGTATATATGTTTGTATATGTATATACACATATACATACATGTATATATTATATGTATGTATATATATATACATATGTACATATATACATGTACACACACACATTTATGTATGTATATATATATATACATATAAACACGAAGATATGTCCAATTGGGGTTTGTCCATGGGTATGAAAAGGTAATTTCAGAATTTTGATGCGGGAAGCGGTAAAAAACAATGGGTACCAATTTTCATACAAATCCATTTCTTTCTCAAACAGACCATGAAATGATATGAAATGCTGTTGAATTGACATTGAAATGATGTCCGAATGATATTGAATCGACTATTTGATTTTAGCTTCTGGGGTCTACAATTTTGGATACCAAGCTGGACAACTGAAAGTTCAAAGTAGTAGGGTCCCAGAAACCTCTCTATTTATTCTATTTGGACTCAAGAGAACTTCTTATTTCAAAGGAACGAGTCCTGTTTTTCCAGACTTTATGGGACATTTTCACAGGAAACCCAACCAATTCGGGGGTCATTTTATCACCATATGGTTAGTTAAACCAATCAGCGAAGACGTTGCAACGTCAGGGAAAATCCCCGTCCCGCTGAAGCCCATCCTGTGGAGGCGCATGGGTTTACCATCATAGGGAGAATGATGGGAAATATGACAAAAATAGGGATAATGGGTCTTGATGGGATTTGATGGGATCTTTTACATGGATATATGATCTTTTGATGGGATTTGATGGGATCTAAAAAAAAATGCAGATCTTTTGGATACTATCATCATTTGATGGATTATTCATGCCCACTGATGGAAATAGTTTTGCTTATCACTAAACCTAGGTGCGGATATGTTCATAGCTCATCAATTAGTTGTGGGTGTGGGTAAGACCAGAATAGTTGATAAAACAAAGCCAGTTCCCAAATGTAAATGCGCTCTTTGTGCTCGTTACCGCGATAGCACCCAAATTCCAAGAAGGTTTTTTTGCCTCATGCACTGTCACAGCTTGGATTGGCCAGCGGCAGGGGCTTGTCAACACTCGCACTAGTCGGACACAACGATATCTGACTCATGTCGTACGTCTTGTTCTGAGGCCAGTTGGTCCATCATGCAATTGTTGTTAAACATCTACTTAACATCTACCACCAGTCGAGAAATCTTGGGTATCAACCATTTTTGGACAGACCCAAATATCGTATTGGTTGTATACTGTATATCCAACTAATATCCATTAAAATCCGTTGTAGCTCCCATTATATATATATGTATAGACTTATATCCATAAGTTCGATACAATTGGGATGTCAATGGATATCTATTCAAATGTTTCCATAAATTATCACATAGAATAGGGATATATACATCTATATACATGTCTATGTATACATATACATATACATATACATACATATATATGTATACATATGTATATATATGTACACATATATATATACACATACATATACGTCTATAGATATATATAGCACATATTCTGCATTGCAAAAGAGTGTGGCAGGTGCCCCGTGGCGTCTCGACGGATTTGCCGGATCGGCCGGATCGGCCGGAGCCGCGCATTGCCTGGAGCGAAGGTGGATCCCGAGCTTGGATCGCCTTTCATGACCTGGGAAACCTACAAAAAGCTATGGAAAATCACCAAAATCACCATTTTTCATAGGTAAAATCAACTATAAATGGCAATTTTCAATAGATATGTTAAATTGCCAGAGGATAGCCATGTCATTTCCAGGAGATTTTAAGCAGAGGTGATACAATCCATATTTTAAGCAGAGGTGATACAATCCATATATTAATATATATATATAATCCATATCAGATTTCCATCACATTTGGATAGCCATTGGCTAGCTACATAGTTGACATGTTTTTCCCCAACAATGTCAGCTAATGGGGTCTTCAGCCCAGAATAGCTCCGATATGCACTGGTGCAGGCGCCGGGTCAGGTTCAACGAGGTTCCGGAGAAGGTTCCGAAGGTGTGAGAGACAGGTCAGGTTCAACAGGGTTCCGGAGAAGTTTTCGGAGAAGGTTCCGGAAAAGGTTCCGGAGAAGCTGGGAGGCTTTGGTGCAAAGCCAGGTCAGGTTCAACAGGGCTCCGGAGAAGGTCCCCGGAGAAGGTTCCAGGAAGCCTTGGTGCAAATCCAAGTCAGGTTCAACAGGGTTCTGGAGAAGGTTCTGGAGAAGGTTCCGGAGAAGGTCCGGGAGGCTTTGTTGCAGAGGCAGGTCAGGTTCAACAGGGTTGCGGAGGAGGTTCCGGAGAAGGTTCCGGAGAAGGCTTGGGAGGCTTTGGTGCAGAGCCAGGTCAGGTTTAACACGGTGCCGGAGAAGGTTCCGGCGAAGGTCTGGGAGGCTTTGGTGCAGAGTCAGGTCAGGTTCAACATGGTTCCGGAGAAGGTTCAGGCGAAGGTCTTTTGGTGCAGAGTCAGGTCAGGTTCAACATGGTTCCGGAGAAGGTTCCGGGAGGCTTTGTGCAGAGGCAGGTCAGGTTAACAGGGTTCCGGAGAAGGTCTGGGAGGCTTTGGAGCAGGCTGAGGTGTTTCCAGCGCTTGGCTTCGCAGCACGCTTCAGAAAAAAATTGTAAAGATAAAACGTTGCGGCTATTGGGGATACCACCGAAGCTTATTTTTTTTTTGGGAGCTGGGAATTGCCACAAAATGGTTTATATTAATATCAGATGATATATGCCATTTTGGAGATGTTTCTATGAAGTACCTGTAGTAAACTTTTGACCTCCCATTGACCCCATCGTTTTTGTGTCGGTCATTTTCTCCGCAGCCCCGGTGATGTGATTTTGTTGCGACGTGTTCACCAGGCGGTAGCGTGTTCAGCCGCTCCGTTGGGATGATTGATGTGACACCCAATTTCTGATCTGGATAGGATTTACTACTGGAAAACATCAATCATCAATCATATTTTTCATGATTCCAGAATCAATCACCCCCAAATTCCTTTGGATATGATTGACCTCTTGAATTGTCAAATATGAACCGACAGGTTGACCCCTGAATGATGTACCTACCGCATCCATTCGCTGCTTTTCCAGACACGTTGACGAGGCGCACCCGATGATGCGGTGGAGAACTTCTTTGATGCGTGGGACTCCACAGAAATCTGGGGACAAGGCCAATCCTAAGTAGAAACAAGGTGATGCAAACTGTGAGAAGGTTGACACTACATTTCACTAGATTTTGATGGGTCTTATATAAATACATCCAGTAAAACCTCTCAGGCATTCGGGAGACAAAATCCATCCTTCTAGCACTCCCCAGATAGAAAGTTGGAGACCTGGAAATCCATGGAATTCATGGGGGCAGGATCATCAGAAAGACATGAGTCGACAGGGCACCGCGATGAGTCGTCAGCGAGGTCCGACTTGGCCGCACAGATCCGGCGGGATTGGTTGGCGAAGCAGCTGTCCGAGCTGGAGGCCCCTGGCTTGGGATCCCTTGGAGCTTGGGATCCCATGGCTTGCTCAATGGGCCCATAGCCCAAAATTGGATGGTTTTTTCCATCTTCATTGTCCTTTTTTTTTTGATGGCCATTTTTAGACACACCCCGTTTTGATTCCTAATGGGTCAACGATGGGGATGTGGATTTCGCCGATGTAGCCAAGAAAATATGAGATTTACCACCAACATGGTGGGATAAGCAGCAAAGAACGAGTCCATTAGCCAACAACTAGAGGAAGGTTGTGGTTGTGGTTGTGGTTGTGGTTGTCGTCGTTGTCGCTGCTGCTGTTGTGGTTGTTGTGTGGGGAGAATGGTTCAGGTGGTAGCTCTCCGGGTGCTGAGTTTTGTGAGATTCTGCTACAGAAAATGGCCGCAGCAGTGCGCACTTACATTACCTCCATTAGCCTGCGCGTGGCTCACCAACATTTTCTCAATGCAGTAGCAACACCCTCACTTTCGAGACTCACCGTACCTTTGCTTTGGCTTTCTTGGTGACTTCCCCTCATTCCATTATATCTCAGGAGGTTATTTGTCTTCCATGAAAAAGGTTCACTTCACTGATGCGTTCCCTGCATACTCAGTGGATTGAAGTGCTTCCAGCATTGTTCACCTTCCAACCAAAAGTACAACGGTTTGTCGGATTGTTCCTTCTTTTTCTCCTGTCGCGCCTTATTTTGTCATGCTTTGGACTTGGCCACTTCGGATCGGTGAACAAAATGTGCTAATATCATGTCAAATATGCCCAAAATGCCGGTTAGCGTGTCAGTCCTTGGACGAAGGTATTGCACGATTTTCGTCAAAGTTGTAATGTGGTCGCACAAAAAAATCCATTAGCAGGTGCAAGATGGACCACATGTTGCATCCAACTACACATATTACTCATATTACTCATGCTCTTGTTGAACTGATTTGTTTTCTGCAAGTGCCAGGGTTGATGACCGTTTTAACCACATCCAGAAACACAGCCGGGAGCACTCTCGTCATATAATGACATTCGTTTATCCGCCAGCCCATGTTTGATTTTTTTTTTCAAGGGTTGTTTTGGGCGAGACTTTGGAGGTTGGATCCATTGGTAAGCTGCTAAATTCAGTCGTCCTGATCTGCGAGAAGAACTGTGGGACGTGGCTTCTTGTCCGTAACCTGAAGCAGAGGTCAGGTTATCATATACATCATATAAGAAAATGGACATCATAATTGGATTTCTTATTTTATCTGGTTTCTGTACATGTCACGGAAGTCCAAGGTTTTTCACTTAGCACAGATGCAAGTGGGCACCGCGAGCGAGAATTCACACCAGTTCACTATCACAAAATGTATTAAAATGTCATGAAGACCCTTCCACAGTGGCTGAATCCAGGATCGGATCTCACGTGTCCAGTGGAGGCAACTAGATGTCTGTAGGCCTGTAGGCAAAAATTTGTGACTCCAGTGGCTCCTCTTAGTTCAAGGGCCATTTGCTCTATGCTTCGGTAGCTGCAGAGCAGCTTGTGCATTTCAGGCTGGTGCGGCTGGTGAAAGATGTGAAATTTGTCAAAAGCTTCATGTTGATGGATTCAATGATGCAATGTTGAGAAGAATTTGATGGGACATTAAGCGCTAGGCCACTAGATAAATCATAAGTACACCTTATCCAAAGGCAGTTTCTTTCTGTGTAACACAGTGTAACACCGCCGGTGGGTTTGAAACGCCTGGAGGCCATCCATATCGCCTCCATGGGCTTCAACTATTTGTACCTTGTGGCTTTGCTCCTGGTTAGTCGACCCGCAGCGGTCAGACCAAGCACGGCTGGTGACAATGACGAGGATACCAACGAAGATGCCAACGGAGTTGACGATAGCACCATTGACATGACGACGGAGCCGAAAGTGACCCAAGGTGAAGTCCCGAATCACGGAAATTTGAATGGTAAACGCTCACCTCCTCACATCAATCATCACATCTGGGACATCCTTAAAGACTACCCGTCCTTGGTGCAGGATTTGCACCAGCATCCTCGCTGCCTCGAGGTTTTGGCCTTGGCCATCGAAAGCAACGCCATTGGGAATGAGACTGTCATGAACAAGAAGGACCATGGGCCACAGGACCAGGACCGGCTGGACCAGCAGTTGATGGACGAAATCGAGCGGCACAGGCAGTGTTCATCGTTGCTTTTTGGGATTCTTGTCAAACCTGATCCCTCTGGGATCAGGGACCTCTTCAAAGTGCACCCAGAGGGGTTCTTGTTGCTTGGACCAGGCGGGAGATATTTTTAGCCACGTACTGAAATTGTATTAGCCACGTACCTGCAGCAAAAGTCCTTAGCCTTGGACTGCGGTTTGGGTTAGCTTTGTCAAAATTCTATCTTAGCCGTGTATTGTGGTTGGCTTAGCTTCGTATTTTCTTTTCTTAGCCTTGGACAACTGTGTTTTGGAGAGTTTACGACAAAAGTGAAATGACAGAGAGTACGCTAAAGAAACATCAAACAAGTGTAACGATTGAAAAAGAACGGTTGGAAGATCCCGAAATTATAAGTGGGGCTAACGCCCCGGTGCCGCCGACCCCCGGGACGCAGTGGCTCAAACAATGTCCCGGGGGCGGCCCAAAGGGGTTTTGAAGGCTAGGGCCGATGAGCTGAGAGACCGGCGGCTTCTGATTGAAAGGGAGGTACGAGGTAAGGCGGTACCTTGTGGTTAGATCATGCTCGCTTTTCTGAAAAGTGAAGTGTTTTTTGTGATGTGTTGTCACTTTGAGTCTCATCTCCACATATTAATGCACTCATTGTACAAGAATTAAAGTCCGAATCAAAGGATTCAGGGGCACTGCATCCGCGACTCCCGATAGAAGCCCAGCAGTACGAGGCTAACATGTAACCCGGCTAGTAAACCAGTAGCCGGCTAACATGTTGCTGGTACAGTACGGGGCTAGTAGGTGTGCCCTGGATCAGGCTCAGGGCTTTGCAGCTCCTCCCCCTCCCGCAACTTTCGCCTGTAAGAATTTCATCACGGCGGATAAGCGTACTGCAAAGCTTTGAGTATAAGTTTGGAGGTTCCAAAAATTGCCATGCCCCAAAGCAGCTCACCTGGAACATGTCCAAATTTGAGGGATTTACTGTAAAATAAGTTTCTTTCTGGATGTTTCCGGTACTAAACCTTAGAAACTGACGTGGAATCATGTTGAATCTTGACGCCAAGGTTAGTCCAGGCTTTCTGCTTTGGACTCCTGACGTACTTCATCCTAAGCCATGTGATTCGTTATTGGGCCAATCATGTAGCCAGCAATGTGAAGGATTCTCTGGCATGTCTCAATGACCCTGCTCCGCCAGCGCCCTGGGCACTTTCCTGGATCTTTGCCTGCTGCCAACCAAAATCTAGTGGGCATGATCCTGGGTCCTGTGATGGGGACAACCTTAAAAGTGCCTGGAAAGGTTTGGAGGAGTCACAGCAGAGGTACTTGAGAAGTGTGATGCACAAGGCACGTTCATTGCAGGTCGCTGGCATTGCGGAGCAGCGTGTCAGCGGTATGTGGAAGATGATAGAGATGGGAGCTGCGGCTCTGACACCGATTTTCATCAGTATCGAGGGCATGTTCGGAAGCAAGTTTTCCCAGCCTTTGAAAGTTGTAGCCATCTTGCTCTCCCTAGTTACCACTGTCTGTCAGGTTGCACCCAAGAACCAAGCAACCTCAATTTTGGACTATCATGCCCGGTTGCGGAAGCTGGTCTTTGCCTATTGGTCACTCACTACCATTTTCAACGTCTACGAAGAGAATGAAAATCAGCGGCCAAGCATGGACACGCCAGCGTTCGAGGCACAGAGAGCATCCGTCTTTAGCAGTTTCGTGATGGCCCTGAGTAAGGAGGTGCAGGATGCTGAGAATGAGCTGAAGGATGTTTTCACTACGACACGGCTGACCAAAGATCAGGTTCCAGTTCCACTCTATGGGCCTCCAAACCAGGGATCTTCAGGAGACGGGACCAACGCTCCGGCCTCCACAACCCCAGCGGGGGCTGATGCCACGGACCCTCGGCCGGCTGAAGCACGCCAAGGCAACTGAAACGAAGACGCTTGAATGCAGAAAAAAGGTCCACCAACTTGGACATGAATTAAAAACATCCTCAAACAATCACTAACGGGAACTCTCGGAGCTCTCAACCATGCATACACATCTCAAGCAAGCAAAACGGGGACATGTTTTTGGGGTTCCCAATCTGGACCCATCTGTTCAAGTATTTTGGTTGGGAAAAACTGCAATGATCCAAGGGAAAGTTTCCATGGCTTTGTCTTGGACATGGTCAGCGATAGTTAGATCAGCCGGCGACAATTGTTTTGCAGGCTTCGATAATAACTTCCATCTTTGGAAATATCTCTTACTTACTTATATTGACCCGCTGATATACGATAGTCCATCACAATCATACATGATAATGATATCTTAATCTTGTCTTCCATCTTTGACAGGCCTCAAGCTGCGAAAGCAAGCAGGACGCGTTTCTGCGGCGGGCGCTGGGAGGAACATGTTGCATCAACAGCCAAAATGTTAGGAATAGGGGGGCTCCCCCGGCTTTTGGTGCCTTTTTTGGACTCAACATGTGCACTTACTGTACGCTCTTGCAATTTATCATGGCCATTGAACACACCACCCTTCAAGAATGATTTCCTCTGTCAGGATGGAGCATCGCTGAGGACTGCTACATGCTCTCCCAGTATCTTCCTCCGCCTCCCGCTCCCGCTCCTCCTCCTCCTCCTCATCATCATCATCATCATCGTTGTTATCATCACTATTGCTATTATCATTGTATATCATTGTTATTCTTAGTATCATCATGATTATTGTCGTCACGTCATGATCATTTGGATCATTGCATGATAGGAGGTACTATTGCTATCATCATCTTATTGTTGTTGTCGTCATTATTTCTATCTTATTCTTGCTAGTATTTGGTGCATTTCAGCAGATCACCATCCGTTTCGGCCCTTTTCGTCTTTCACCGACGTCTTGTCCAGGACGGAGGATGGCCGACGTTCAATGGGCGAGCTGGAGAGAAGCCTCGCAAAGGTGGGTGAAAAAGAATTCAGCGAGATGAAAGGCTGTTTGATCGCAAGTATTCCACAATGAGATATTAACAATCTTCTTGTATCTTCTTATCTTACTGAATATTTTTGAAACCATGCTATTCAACTTCATCATTTTGATCCACACAAATGGTCGGCTCCAAGTGTCACAAGTGCCGGCGGCACTGCACCAGGCGAAGGAACGAGCTGAGAAGAACCGCAAAGAGCTCAAGGGCCCGGCTGGCCCAGTGGTGAACGGAACAGTTCGGAGCAGATGGAGTAGCCGCATTACCTACTTAATTGGGGGGCCGTTGGAGCTCCGGATTGGGTGAAACCCAACCACTGTACGTGAAATTTTTTCCAAGACCTTGGCTCAGAAGATTTTGACAAGTCTGAAATCCTGATAGTTTTGAATGCAGGACATCTGTGATCAGAACAGTCTAGGAATACAGAAGTTTTCACACTGGGCGAACTTGGTGGCCCTGGCAAGGGGATGTGCTTAGCTGTTTCCATTTTCAATATGGTTCTGACTCAGAATCCTTTGATTGCCCAAAGTAGATCCTTCAAGATTCTTAATACGAGACAAAATGTTGGTGGCCAAATGGAATGCGATTCATTGATCCGAACTTGAAAGTATATCTATAGATTATATAGATCTTCTGGGTGTTTTGATTTTGGGCGCTGGCTAGCGTGCGTTTTTCAGGCTACATGGAAAGCTTGCGGAGCAAACTCTTTCAGGTGGCACGGCGACACCGCGGGATTTCTTGTTGGATGTTGCGGAGAAATTGTTGGACCTCCACCAATTCTTCTGACACTGGAAACTCGGGAAACCACTGGTGGGTTGGTTTTTTCGGGGGACTTTGAGGCGGATGGTGATCTTGCAGCAACCAATGAGGACTTGGTGATTGTCGGATGGTCAGATGGTGCAACATGCGAAACGGCCGAGGGGTCAACGGTCAAACCATGGACAATTTTTTCTCATCGCACTTGGAAGTGCTGCTCCAGTGGACTAAGTGGATAGATTTCACATGATTTCACCATAGTTTTTTTGGGGATCCCAACAAACAGATATCCATCTTGTTCAGCCCTGGCCTCGCAGGAGCTGTTGGTGTCCCTTCCTCCGGACTTCGATGATGTGGTTGACATCAACGCGTCCTTGACGTCGGCCGAAAGGCTGGTCGAACTTCAGGTCCAAGTTTAGACATTTCAAGAGAACTTGGTAAAGTTGCATGAGTTGCATCAGCATTTCCCTCATGAATAGCAGATAAGAAGATAATAGAACAGTCACAGTCTCAATACCTGGTATCCGAGGGAACTGACCCCGGAATGGAAGTTGGACCTGGGTTGTTTTCCAGTGCCAGGCGGCGTTCAAAACCCCGCAGCATTTCGTCCGAAGGCCAGACGGCTGCCAGGATGATCTTTTTGGGGCGATGAGTGGATTTGGGTGGGTTTTGAGGGTCCCCGAATTCAGCGCACGCCCAAGTTTTGATGTTTATCTCCATTTATTTTTGTTTGAGGATCTGAGTCTTAACGAAAGATCAGGAAAACGACATTGCCGATTCAGCTTTTTTTCTAGATGTTGATCTCCGTGAGGATCTAAGGTTTATTTTGCTGATGCTTTCTCTCATGTTCCCACGATTTTCCCATCTCCCGGTTTTGTTGGCGCGAAGTCGTAGCGTCAGGTGGAGGCGGCACACAGGGCAGGGCTGGAGGCGAAACTTTAGGGCGTTGCAGGTGGATTTTCATGGGGGAAATGGCCAAAACCCACCTGGAGTCAGATTCACTGTCGCAGAAATGGTTGACCATTTTTCGAGCTGAGGTGGTTCTGAACTGGCTGAAGGCTTTAGGCTGGAGACCTGCAGAGTTTATTGTGCCATTCACATGCCCCAAAATACACGGAGTTACTACATCCTCCGGAGCCAATTTGAGGATAAACCTTTGCCATCTCCAATCGCATTTTTTTTACAGGTTTCCGTAGAATGTGTCTTCAAATGTTTGAAAGCATATTTTCAATGACCGATCAGGTTGCCGACATTTCTGGAGAAGTACTTCTACGACGAGAAAGCCGCCCGGAACTCAGCTTCACTGCACGTTGCCACCGAGTTTGTTGGAGCTGGTGCCAAGGTTGAGTTGCCCATTGTGCAGATGCAGCACGAGGAGCAGTCGCTAGGGGGAGCGGGTCACATCATTGAATGCCACGCCCCGAAAATGGATGGATGGTACATATGTACATACATGTTGTATTTATATGTAGCATCATTTGGCATCTAATTCTCCTGATGTCTTCTAAAGCTGGGGGTCGCTCCAGTCAGTTGGCAGAAACAGCATCGGCAGCATTTCCATCATGGGATCGAGTTCTTAGGCATTTCGTTGGCAACGAAAGCATAGGACCTGCATTCAAAAGCTTGAGGACCTGCTCCAAATTCCTAATTTCATAGTCTATGTTTGCAGAGAAAGCCTTCTGGATTGGGGCTCCAAAGAAATTTAAACCAATAAGTTATCCCAATATCATTTTTTTCCTTCTCGTCTTGTCGTACAGTGCAAACACCCATCCTATATCATGTATGCTACAATTGTTCGAACAGTTCAGGAGCTTTTTGGACAGGGTGCCTGTTCAATTCGTAGCCTGCATGTTTGGTTCATTTGTGAACCGGAGACCAACCACTACTGCATTGTGCCCCCCAGTTGTATGTTGGTTTATAGATTCCTATTAAATCCTCTTAACATTAGAATCATTAGATATTCATTGGATATATTCACCATAAACCCAACAGTCAGAGCTCTGAAGAGCGCACCACCTCGCAGAATCTTGACGCTCGTTTTAGTTTTCAACGGAGGGAAACATGCCGCCATCCCCAAGATTGGTTGGATCATTCCGAATCATTCCTTTCACTGCATCCTGCAGTAGTTAAACAATGAATGGAAACATGTGGACTAAAACTTGAGGATTAAAGACCTGGATTTTACAACGTTGAACCATGTGCCAAATCTGGTTGAATTTGAACGCCGCACAGATGTTACTTTGTGGCTAATCCCAGTTAGTGCGTTATAACCCCAGTTACAAGTACGGTAAGTCGGGTTAGTCCACATGTAAATCGGGCTACAATTCGCGTACTAACTGAGTAGCTTGCCGCCAAGTGGGTCTCTAAAGGTTGTAGTTGGTGATATATCCCATTATATCCCACAAAATTCTGAACTATATATATATATACATCCCATGATAGCTGGCACAGCCCTAATGGTGTTTATATCCCATTATATCCCATTATATATTTGTGATGATATGTGCGTAATAGATTATAGTTGGTGATATAGCCATTAAATCCCATAGCAATTGACACAACCCAATATAATTTTGCCCACTGACCTTGCCTGCCATAGGACACCGAACTGGACAAAGTTGCCAGGTGCAGTCAAGTTGCGTATTTTTCCAACACGAAAAGATATGGACTGTGGATATTTGTGGGAGTGTTGTCTTTATATCAGTATTGCTGGTATTATTTTTGTTCCTGTTCTTATTCTGATCAGATATTATCAACATCTTCTTTGTTTTTTTCATTCAATTTTGTGTGTTGGTATCATCTTCGATTACTTAATTAATATTTTCGTTTTGTATTTATCATCATTGCTTTTCTTAAATGGATGAACATGTTCATTTGCTTTCACCTTTCATCACTGTTCATTACTGACTGTGTCTTCTTATGATTTTCACTTTTGTCCTAATTATAGTATGATCATTCCTGTTCATATTTTTTCATGTCCTTCCATTACTTTTGTAGTCTTTCATCATCACTTTTCATCACTTTTTCATAACTTATCATAATCACCTTTCATGAATTGCTATCCTTTCATGACTCTTCCTTACTTTTCATCACTTTCCACTACTTCATGTAAATGATAAATATCATGCTATCATTCATCACCTTTTTTTTAAGTCACCATTATTTTAGGCTGCTCATCACCTTTCATTAATCTTCCAATGACCGCCACTTGCGCAGGCAGGTGGCTCGGCTGGACGCGCTCTTGTCACGACGAGAGGTGGGGGTGGATAGTTGGTACTGAATGGATACTGAATGGATATTGAGTGGATTTTTTTAATGGATATTTAATGGATCTTGCTATTTGAATGGCATATACCATCCGAGAAAAAAAAATCCTGTTGCTATTTTCTACCATTTAGATATGTACACAACCCATGGATCTTGCAGCTTTAATGGGATACAACATCTGGATGCCATTGCCATTTTCATAGACTTCAATCGGTACCTTTAACCATCGATCTTGCTATTTTGATATGGGGAAATAGAGGGAGATAGCCTCTGGTAATTTGTTATAATTGCGAACTGGAAATCACCATGACAGTAATGGGTGAATCATCTCTTTTTCCGGGCCGTGGCTTCCACAGCAAACTGTTGCTTTACCAGAGGGTCGTTGGTTGTTAGGAAATTGACCAAAAAGCCTTCGGTAATATCAACTGGACAAATAACCTCCATTGGGAAAATGAACCATATCACCATATTTGGGATTTCTGCATATATATATACTATACCATATCCCCATGATATAGCATGATATAGCTATATTTTCTTGGTTCATACCCCCCTGGTTGGATGCTGTTTTGCCGTGGTAGTCCAGGCAGATGGTTTGGCTCGCCTGAAAGCTGCCAAAGAAGAGCCTGGCCGGCGGGTTTGTCAACCGACATGGGCCAGTCTGACTTGTTGGGGTCCCGTGGCCCCATGGGAGGGCGATTTTCAGTCCGTCCCTGGTGGATGACGATTCTTCAGAGAAATTCTGAGAGAAGATTGAGTCCAAGCGAAATGGTTGAGTTTTTGATCGTAGAATCAACGAATTTCAGTCCATCTGTCATTGCTGTAGGAGACATTAGTTATGCCGATCTTTTCGTGCCTTGCAAGGGTGGAAAGCCAAGAATTCCGTCGAAGAGTATCCATCTGCACTGGGACCACATGTTTGGCGTTCAGCGGCGACAGGCATATGCCTCTAAATTGGGGATCCCCCATAAACCATCAAATTCCCCAATTTGTAAAACATGCATCTTTCGGAAGCCAATGAGATGTATTGCTTGTAATGGGTCCCAATCTTAAGAAGCCCCGGTCCGATGATACCCGAACGGTGGTCCAAAGGCGCAGCGTTTCGGCTGAGAGGAAAACCGGTGTAGTGCATCCAGCCAAGTCCATGGGCTACGAATCTCCTGCAGTGGCTTTGCTGAGATTAGAAAACCATGGTTGTTGCCCCCTAAATATCGTTTTTTTGTTTTTGTTTTTTAAATACATAAATACATAAATACATACATACCATACATACCATACATACCATACATACCATACATACCATACATACCATACATACCATACATACCATACATACCATACATACCATACATACCATACATACC
>Ga0126342_10006398_pt1 | contig 20869 bp, 23 predicted proteins | sample Cyp1metagenome_FD_92528 | JGI IMG/M metagenome (GOLD analysis project Ga0126342, IMG submission 92528) | Coral microbial communities from Lord Howe Island, Old Settlement Bay, Australia - Cyphastrea 1 metagenome | ecosystem: Host-associated > Invertebrates > Cnidaria > Coral ...
AGACATGTTAGTACTTTATATATAACCTCTATGTGCAGTGTATAGATCCAGGGGTTAGTATGAGCCCGATGTTACTTTTGGCTCAAGAAACAAGGAGCGCCGTCGCTCGATATCCTGTTTTGAATATATATATATATATATATGTATATATATATATATCAAAGTTCCAGAAGGATATGCCCTTTAGCAAATTAACAACATAGGGAAGGTATGGAAAGTCCACGGCATACACACACACATATATATATATATATACACTTTTTTTTTCTAGGGAAACTATGGCTTTTCATTCACTAGCTGGAGCGGCTTACCCCAGCACCCATTGAGGCTACGAATGCTCTGGAGCTATCACCAGTGCATACGGAGTCGCTTAGATGAACTGGTCCATGAACATGTTCCCAGAAATCTCAAGACAAATGAGATTAATGATATTAGATTTGATCCAATCATCCCATCAGCCTAATATTAAAATATATTAAACACCCCATAAATAAATGGTCCCAATGAAATGTGGAAATTCACTATATCCACCATGGTTGCTACGGGGATGTTTAATATTAGGGGGAAGGGATTACTACCATTGCGTCCAGAGGGGATGACTTAACTCATCTGAACGAAAAAAAACTCCACCCATGTCGCCCAAAAAATGCCAGAGCCAATCGCTAAGCCATGCAATCGATTACTGCTTTGTAATTCAGATTAAAATTCCAGTAAAATATTAACCATAGATTATATCATAATATATCCTTATACATATATACAAAGACACCATATGTATGGTATATATATATAAATAAAGAAATAAATATATATAAATCAATATAGATATATATCCATATAAAAATATGACAATCTTCACCCCGTGGTCCCCAACAAAAACCTATGCTTTTCTCGGTCAGGTTTCCCCGGGCCCTGGCCAAGTCGGCGCACATCGATTCGGAGGCCGTGGAGACGGCCTGCGCCGCGCTGGCGGTGAACGTGCTGAAGGGTCAGCTGGCGGAGAAATGGTGGTTTAATGGTGGTAAAAAATGGTGGTTTCATGGGGTTTTACCAACAAAATGGTGGTTTTAATGGGATTTACCATCTGGTTATGACTAACATAGCCATGGTATAGATGGCCCATAGAAATAGATGGTTTACCTATTGAAAATGGTGATTTTCCATGGCTATGTTAGATAACAAGATGGTAATAGTATCCCATCATGGATGGGTCCCAAGTTTTGGATATCTGAAAAATATCTTAAATCATCTTACCCATACTTGGATCTATAGGGTGGGATGGGAAATGGATCATTATAGTATGTCTGATTGAACTGATTATACTATATCTGACTACTGACTATAATCTTGTGGATGATAAGGAAATCATCTATAGTATGGATGAGTAAGCCTATAAATCGATCCACCCGAAATAGGTTGGAAGATAGAATGTTATGGAATTGATTGGCGGGGAAAGCAACGTAAATCCATTATAAATGGAGGTTTGAGTAGGGACAGAATCTATAATACATGCGTGAATATGTAAGCAGTGGCTGCTAAACCCCTGTTGGTTGATGATTAGTTCGGGGATTATACTAGCCAATCTATTTTTTGGGGGATTATAATGGCCCAAGAGGAGAATCCCGTTCTTAACCAACCAGCACAATGGAATGTCAGAGGGATTTTGAGAAATGCTCATATGCGAATCTTGGATGGAATCATAAGTTCATATATATTTTAGTTCTCGAAGGGAAACGGACGGGAATGGGAATCATCAACTTGAGTTTTCACCTTAAGTTAAACGATGGCCATCTTGGCCGTTTGGGGGCCACCTTGAAGAAATATGTTTGGTGGTTGATGTTCAGTTTTCGCCAGTTCGTTTTATCCCCCGACCCCAACTGAGCTGCCTAATGGGTTTGTGGTGGATATATTTGTTGTTAAATCTTTAGTTGGATGGGTGAAATTGAGCCGACTTATCCCGTGGGGGGGTCCCGCATTGTAGATGAGCTGTTGAACATACCCTCGTTGGTTGGTCGGTCTCTAGAATTAGTGGGTTTTAACATCATAATAACTATATAATAAATTTCATGGGGGTCTGTGAGCGAACCCACACTAGAAATGAACATTGCCTAATGTGGGCCTACAACCAGTTCCCTCTTGTCCCCTGCTCTTCACATCAAAATAGTTGGTGCTCATGGATGTTCATCAAGACTTGCAACGTATACTGATAGATTTGCTACCATCTGCATTGAACCTAGCACCCATGCGGATCCCGGCGGCAAGGCAATGTAGATCAGGTAGATGCTTTGATGGTGGTGCTCAAATCTATGATGCCCCCGAGTGACCCTTGGAATGGCATTTGGGATCATTGGGGGCATCCGGGCATCGGATCATCGGATGCAGCATCTCTTAAAACCAACAACCGTCCCAAAAATCAAGCTCCGAACAGCGTTTTCTTCAGATTTCCAGCCACAAAACAAAGGAACATCATGGAAGATCTGCAAATTAGCACATCACTTTCCAGAACTCATACCAACTTAGATCATCTCCTGCTGCATGTTTTTTTTTTCTAGGTATCTAAGGTATCCTAAGCTCTCCTCAGCCACGGCTCTTTTCGCCAGGAGGGCGCGCAGAAAGTTCGCGGACCTCCGCCGGACGCGACGCTGGAGAAGTCAGAGTTGGTGCCCTGGAAAATCCTTCAAAACGTCCGGTCGGGGAGGCGGTTGGGATTGTACCTTGGGTAGGGATACTCATGTGGATTTATTTGGTTTAATTAATATTAATTAATAATGTTTAAGATTGATAATCCCACTTTTTTGTTCGAAATCCTTGGGTAATGTGGTGTTAATATGGTTCAATAAGGATAACATTGGGATAATCGTGTTATATTCATGGATTTAACCATCTAAAGAATTATATATATATATATGCAGTTGGAATACAGTGTGGGTAGAATGGGATATGTAACCTATGATCTGGTTGAGGATCCATTGTTTGTTTTTTTTTCTGAAAATAGGATGCCTTTAAATCCACTTGATTCTCATCGTTTTCCCTTTGAAAACATATGACACCACTATTTGGGAAGTACGTACCCCATTTCAGAAACCCATCTAGCATCATTTAACCACTTAGTATTTACCAATTATTGCTGGGGATGCCATATGACCCTTTTTTATTTACTTGAACAACAACAAGCAACCATCAAATATACATTGATCATTTCTAGTCCAATGTTTTTGTCGGTTAAAAGCATATCGCTTTCCAAAGTTGGTGACTTGATCAGTCGCGACCCAGCAGTGCCGTCCATGTTGCCAGTCGTTAATTGATATGACCTAAATTCACTGAAAGAGAAATACCTACTGTCCATCCATCATTCATCAGTGTCCTCCCCTTACAACATTGACCGTGGATAAAGTATCATCCGTCATCCATACATCAACAGCAAAACCCTTAATCCTTAACCATCATCCATCCATCGTCCACCAGGTTTTCCCCTAAACAAGTTATGCGCAATAGCTCTCAGAAACCATCATGATCCATATCACGTCTGAAATCAATCTAATCTATCCATCATCCATCATGTCTCCCCCCCTCCCCCTGCCGGCAAAAAAAACACTCATGAAACATGACCTATGTAGTATGACAGCCTTATACTGTACATTCCCTCTACGAATGACATATTTGTGTATATCATATTTATCGTCTCACCATCCTATCATCCCATTATTCATCAATATACATGCATCTATTGAACTCTCTGAGATGGCGATGGAGGGAGAGATATTTTAGATTCTATGGATATATGTATACACACACCTATATATATATGTACTCGTACGTAATATGTACGTATCACCAACCCTTGAGTCCTTCAAAAGCAAGCATGGCTCATCCCAGGTGTGGTCGGAGCACGACTACATGTCGGGACCCCAGGAGAACCTCCGCGTGCTGCAGAGCTACGAAGCCGAGTACGCCAAACGCGTGGCCTTCGCGGAGGAAGGCTTTCGAGATCCCAAGGTCTTGGCGGGTGACCTGGCCATGGCCAATTTTTCTTTTGGTGGTTTAGGCTGGATCAGGTTTTTTTCGATTAGTGTATTGTCCCTTTTACATTGATATACTGTACAAATACACACAAACAGACAGTATATACTGTAAGTATACTGTATATACATGTGTTTTTCAAAGTATATAAATTCCTTGCCTTTTTGATTAAATGACACACATGGATACAAAATTGGCGTTTTGGGCTAGACATGAACATGGGGTTCCAACCATGGAAAATGCTGAGTCTTCAGGGGAGGCACCGGGGGAGTGGAAGTTGGAGGATCCTCATGGGAAAACAGCAGGAAATCTGTTTTTATTTTTTTTGTCCCGAAGGCTTGGATTGGAATAATGCTATTCCTTAGCCAGGGAAGATCTTAGCCCGTCTATCGGAATCTTATGTCACTGACAAATTGGGTAGCACAGCTCCAAACCATTCGAAGCCCCGGCGAAAATGTTTCGGTAAGAGCGCCACTAAAAAGTGGAGTTTCTATGTTTTTAAAACCACCTCTGGGAACGTAAGCAACGATCATCCCTAAAGCCGGAAGGCTGTGAAGGATGACCACTTTGAGGACCATCCTGTAGATAGTCAGCCAGTCATAATTGGATCCCTGTGGTAAACTAACAGTTTGCTCTGGAAAATGGCAATTTCATTAGTTCGATGAAGCGAAATTAAGTATGGTGATTTTCAATCGTCATGTTGTATTTACAGAGGGTAAAAATTCTGTATAATATATATAAATATATATATATATAATGGTTACAAGTGGCATCACAACAGAGTGACTAGCAAACATCAATGTAGCATGAACGACTACCTACATCGGAGGACAAGGAGAAACACAGTCTAGACCCTTCTGGCCAATGAATTCTGGCCATGTTGCTATTAGTCTAGTGCTCATCAGTTTTTTTCACATGTTGACTGGTAAGATGGCTGGATGACATGTGAATATACCCTCTGGTTATTTAACATATCCATGGAAGCCATGGCCCATAGAAATAGATGGTTTATCAGGGTTTACCTATTAAAAATGGGTGGATTTTCCATGGCTATGTTAGCCATAACCAGATGGATGACACGTGGAATGCATTGATTGGGCCGAGGGGCCTTGGATTTGGCCGTGGCGTACTTGAAGAACTATGCGGTGGACAAGGCCGATGCCTTGTATACGGCCACCGAACCCTTCTGCAACGCGGTGACGAAGAAAAACGTTTGGGACGAAGTCTGAGGTTCGTTTGGATTCATGATCATATGATATCATATGCTTATAGGATGTCATCAAGACCTTCATTAATCAAGTACAGTTGTTGGCGATCCAACCAACTAATGATAATGCAAAGCGATGTGACAATACATGCAAATAATTACTTGCTTAAATTGACCATCCATGCTTGCTAACAGGGTCATGAACAGGTTAAGCTGGGTTTCCAGTAAGAGCCATTAACAGTGTCATGGGTCCAGGTTTGAACCATGTTGATGCATGATTGACATTCCTACTGGTTCAGTTGCCCAACCACATGATAGCTGACCTTTTATATGTGATGTTGGACATGTTTGGACTCTTACCTCAAAAGTGGAATGTAGAATTAATGACGGTCTCAAGCTTCAGTTTGTTGTTGCATCGTTCTTGGAGGTGACAAAGGTGCCATGAGCACGAGCACTGAAAACCCTCTGACTCCTGGTCGGCTCAAAGATAAAAGGGATATGTCCGGGGGGTTCTTCCTACTGCTGCACTTGTGGCATCAAACAACAACTGTGTATCTAGTGGTGGTTGGGTTCAGACCTGCCAGATATTGTGCGTATGTACAAATGAATAAATAAATAAATATATATATATATACATATTGATTATATATATAATTATATACATACACATGCATACACACTCACATGTACAGCCGTATATATTATGTCAATAACATAATAAAACTATTTGGATACCTGTTGTACATTATACGTTGCATACATATGTGTATATATATATGTACATTTCAATAGTTTACTATTATTATGCAGCTATTGAATAGATGTCAGTAGATATTAGGATGATGGCTTGCAGGTATGGAGCGAGGCCTGCCCTGGGACGTGAAATGGCTACAGGACTTCAGCTGTGGCCAAACACCACCTAACCTGCGCAGTGAAGTCGTAGTTTTCTTGGTTAAGTTAAAACCACCGTTCTTGTGGGTGAAACATGGTGAAACCATTTGGTTTCTTGAGAATTGCTTGAATCAACCGGTTTTCGAAGCTGAGCCAACTGTAAGCAAAGACCGAGGTATCAGCCACAAAAATGTCCCTTCAACTCAGCTATATGCTTGGTTTCTGGATGAATTAACCAAGTAATCCCCATTTGTTTCCCATGATTTCCCCATATTTCTGTGATATCCCGGAGATATTCCCATTATTTTCCACCCATTTCCCATGGATTTCACATGACCTTCCGGAGAAACCGCCCGTACAAGGACTGCGCCACGCTGCGCTGCAAGCAGCAGCGCATGCCCGAGGCCGCCGTGATGCTGGAGGAAGTGGCCAAAAGGACGCCGCCGCACCCGGCCACCTTGCGGCTGGGACGACATGACTTGGGGAGCTGCCGGGGGGGGGCATAGATGCATAACGGGTTTGTTAGAAAATACACATATATATATATATATATATACTGTATATCCTGTATATAACATATATATATAGTAATCATAATGTATAATATATATATATATATAATTAATGTAGTATATCTAACGTTCAGTATGTATATAATATAATTATGTTTTTTGTTGTGCAGCGCGGGACTGTAGTAGTTGTTTTTCAATCATGTATGATCATTAATAACTAACTATTTTTGATTTTATTTGTTGTCATGTTTATGTAAAGGTATGTGTATAGTTACAAGGTGGCCCCCTAGACAGCTAAGTTGGTTATGCCTACATAGGTTAACTCACGTTTATGGAGGATGTAGCTATTGTTTTGCGGATTATAAACCAATCTACAACTGGGGCCACCACCTTATATATCTAAAGTATACCTGGACTCCCGGCAACGGCCTGTATGAGTCGGTTAGAGCTGCAGTCACTTATTGCACCAGAGTAGGAAGGTGGTGATGAAGGGCAACTTTCAAGGAAGACCCTAGGACTGGAATGGGGAAAGGGCTATATTTGTAAGAAGCAAAACCATCCCAAATAGAAAGGACAATGCCACTCTTAAGAATTGGTGAAAGAAATTGGTTGTGATAGCTTCTTAGTCACTAGATTCACTAGATATGCATAGATAGATAGATGCATAAGAACAAGTAGCTGAATGAAGTATCAATAGATCAATAGTAAATCAAATTACAGTGAAGAAATGAACATATATAGATGAAAATGCGCTGTAGATCACTTTAGCATGATTCCAGAATTCTTTTTGCCCACCCAGGAACAACCTGGGTACTGTCTACAACATGATGCGTGACCACGAGAAGGCACAGGAGTACTTCTTGGCCGCGCAGCAGGTGGCGGGTCATGATGAGCCCGACAAGAACGACCTGTGGAACATGGGCATCGTCCGCTGGCAGGAAATGGCAGGGAGGGAAGTAAACATAGTAAAAGCGGCAAACTTAGGATAACTTCGGGATATTTCGTCTGCTGAAAATGTGGATAAAAAGGAAGCATGGTGGCACATGGCTCAAAATTTGAGTTTTTGTTTGATTTTTTGGAGGGCTAACCGCTGTTGAAGCACCAAAAGTGAGCCATCTCCCTTTTTGCATGGGATCCTCCATGTCCATAAACCAAGGCTAAGAAGCACCTGAGATACTACGACGAGGCCTTGCCAATGTTGTTGAAGGCCTTAGAGGCCTGGACGGGGAGGACCTGTCAGTAACCTGCTGGCTTGGGAGTCCAGATGCTTTCAATGTGTGTGTTTTTTTTTAAATGCCTCTTGGCAACTATCAGTTGATTTGTGAATATACATATATATATATATATATGGATAGCCAACATATGCCAGTAGCTTGTATCGATTGAGCTTATTTTTGTTTCTTCCATGATTCACATGTCACATTGAGATCCGTGGAGGCCTGGAAAGTGGAAGAGCCCGATGATGATGTCACGATTGCGAAGCTCCACGATACCGTGGGAAGTGTCTGGGTCCAGTCGAAGATGCCCAGTTGGGATCCATTGTTGGGATCTTGGGGATGCAGTTGGGATAAACTCATGGGGATAACCATTGTTCTAATCCCCATAAGTTGGGATATACCCTCTGGTAAACTAACATAACTATGGAAAATCACCATTTTTCATGGGAAATTCACTATTAATGGTAATTTTCCATGGTTATGTTAAATTAACCAGGGGATACCCACTACAACATATTCACTTGCCACTGGAACTGCACCCCAAGATGGCTGTTTGGTAAAGATGTAGGGCTGTTGTTTCAATGCACTGGAAATGTGCGGAGCTCTTCACCGAGGGATCATGTCATCCCAAACATCGGGTATGGGGAACATTTGCCGCCGTAAACACTTGGTTGACTACCGTTTCATACATCAGTGAGCTACACCTGCTGACTGTAGCTGTAGTTCCGAAATCTCCTGGCTTCACTCCAACTCTCATTGCTTCTGTTTTGCTGTCTGGGCGGCGGCAGGGAACCCCGACCGTTTGTAGCTGTCCCTCAAATTCATGCATCTCCTCCATTCTCCTCCTTTTCTTGCTTTCATTTTTTTTGCTTGTAGACCTGCCATTTCTTCCTCTAAGTGGCCGGTGGTTTCAAACCTGCATTTCAATGTCCATTTACCTGGGATGATGATACCACCTTAGTCATTCTTTTCCGTGAAGCCACCAGTACTGCAAACATCTCTTGGCTGGTGCTATCTGTATCGATTTGTTTCTAAGCTGACTTATATGTTTATTTTGGTGTTTTTTCGTGCTTCAGGCGTACATACCGTAATGACCCGTATATCTTCTGGCTATTTCTGGCTGCTGAAGCGTTTGTTTCCGAGGCTGCTTTGACCTCATGGGTAGATATGAGGAATCCGTGGACCAATTTGCCTCCGCCCGGATGCTCTTTGGGCGCAGCATTGGCGCAGACAGTCCTTTGTACGGCAGTGCTTGTGCTTCTTGGCCTTGGCTGCGACGGGAGGGTAACCCTTACGTTGGGGACAAGGGATCAGATTTGTTCCTGTTTTTTTTCTGGGGGGTTGACTTGTGCATTAGCCAAATGTGCCATGGTCAATAGTTGAATTCTAAAGCCATATTGGGGGTCATCAATCCATGAAGTTCGGGATTTACTTGCCCAGCGCGTTTGGATTCCCATTAGGGATGACCATAAACCATGGCATAAATGATGTGAAAGGGACAAACTGTACGATCAACTGTTTGAAAACTGAATGTCCAAAGCAATTTGCGGTTTATGCGTGGAAACAGATTGTATGTTTACCACATGGGTCAAACATTTTGTGCGCCTGGGTGTTTATATTGTTTATGATAATGTCAAGGATTTGTTTAAGGGATGTTCTGTTTGAAGCAGCTCAGAGTCAACCGGAAAAGCCCGAAAATCCTTACTGCAACGTATACTCATAGAGGTGTGACTTTGACCCTCCAGCTGTGTTGGCTCCCACTAACATTTTAACCCAATGGTTGAATAAACAGCGATTTTGTTCTCAACAAAAAGATGTGGAATTTGTTGATCACTTAGCATCCTTCCTTCAACATTCTCGTCCGGTAAAGAAAAAACATCCCCAGAAGTGCAACCCCAGATACTTGGTAAAATAATCAGTGTTTGTGGTATAACGTGTTCCAACCCAGCTCATGGGAAAACTCAGGAATCAGGGACTCAACTAGAACCAGAAACCAAGAACGAATGGGGTTTCCAGGCTCCATCCAGTTCCGTATCCTCCAATCCTCTGGTCCTCTCCGGTCGCCCAGGAGGGATTGACCAAAGCCTTGATGCACGCAGGGCGCTATGCGGAGGGCTTCGATCGACTGGAAGAGACCTTTCTGAACCAGGCGCGAAGGGCCGGCCCGGTGGCTCACTCAACTGGGATCATTAGGGAGGTGGATCGGACCATCAAATATTCTGGACCCATCAACAAAGATAACAAAGGAAGTGTTTGACCATAAAATTGGGCTAACAGATGAACTTTTGGTGGATATTTATAATTGGCCATTATATTAAATTTATTAAATCACAGGCAAGTATAAAACGAAAGGTTTTATCAACCTGTCAATTTTCCAGCATTTATATTGGGTTTGCTGCCATTTACCATCATTTACCACATTTGGGGACGTCACCTGACCAAGACTTTTGGGGAATCATGTTTTTTTTGCTGCGCATTGTGAAAATTCATCATGACCTGATGAGTCACCGACACTGGATGTTCAATAGTTACAAAGAGAGTAAGGGAAATTTGAACGGATTTGTGATGGCAAATCCCAAGGTTTCCAAAGATATCCCTTCAAATTCTGTGACATCCGCCGAACTCCACTCAGAATCCCAATTTTGAAACTGAAAGTCACTGGCTGCTGCTTTGAGGCTTTTATTATTAGTTATTGAACTAAAGTAGTGTCACTATGTGTCACTGATAGGCCACTTAATTCTGGTTCATCTGTTTTGGAAAGAGTTGCCAGCTAGGATAGCTGGCATCATTTGAGACGCTCCTTCATGCAGTTTAACAGTTTTAATATATCTACCATGCACCCAATCGGCCAAGTTTTGTTTACCAACTTAGCTAACAAACTGAGGCATTACATTACAACATATTACATTGACATTGCATCCCCGTGATGTTCCCAGTACATCTCCCTGATGCTTGGCTCATGGTGAAATCGACTCGCGAGGCTCAAAAAGATGCCATTCATCCCACGCCCGTTTTCGAACTCTTGGGCCTTGCTTTGGAGGACTTTGTGGATAAGGCCATGGAGAGAACAGGGAGGGCCATGGGTAATGGACACGTCATGGAAATATCATGGAACTATATTTCATTATATTTCATAGAACCATGCAAGATACAACCATACTGTATCATCTATAGTTTATACTTAATGTGCATATTGTGGACATAGTTTATTATAGTTCGGAGCCTTGGAATGCTCAACACCCCACTTTGGTTGATGATTGATTGCTTGGCCGGATTGAGAACTAGGACTAGGAGGGGCCTACCATCTTTCAGCAATTAAATGTTTGAAGGAAAACTGCAACATTCAAAATGTGGTCTCGAATAATTAGACTGAATCATCAGGCCACCCACCAGAATGGCTGAAGTTGGAATAATCGGCCCAGATCCAAGTTGTTCATCAATATATTCTCAAGAAGTCTTAGATTTGAAGCCGACCTTTTCAAGGTGCTCCGTTACATAACTTGCGAGAAGCATAAACACCGCGATAGTACGCTATAGTATCATTGTCTGTGAACACACTCACACACACATGTATGTATTTCTAGAGATATATACATACACACACAGATACATACATATATGTATATATATACACACATAATCTGTATATCTCTGTGTGTATGCAGGGATTATTTTGAACAAACCACCCCAGATGTTTGACCTCTCCAGGGCGGCATGGACGTCATGGAGCTGACCCGCTTAGAAGCGCCCATGGAAATCGCGGTGCGCCGTGGGGAATTCATGGACTGGGAATGGTTTATTGTACCAAACATATGGAAAGGGAATGTATTAATCAATCAAAATCCTTCAATCTTGGAAGGTTTAAATACTATTTATCCTTGGAAAGTTTGGATTGAAGGATTTGGAAGGTATTTTCAAAAGTATGGAAAGGGTAGAGTGAAATTTACGATTGTGCAAAAAGGATCAAAAAGGAAGGAAATCCTTCAAATCCTTCCTGGAAGGATGTCCTATGGTGTGTTGTCAGGTTTCTACCCTCCACCCAAGTAACATCAAGTAACCCCCTGTTGGAATGCTTTGAGCGTTGGGTCCAAGTGAAGGGTGCTCAAAATGTGTCCGCAAGGCGCCCGTTTTTCTGCCAACCATGCGGTCCTTTTGACCGCCGAGAATTTTAATCATTCCCACTGGTTGGCCTTCAACAAAAAACCTGACAAGATTTGGGCGTGTGCGAAAAATATGGTATTCCCTTCCATCCCTTGGTTATCATTATATATTCATCATTAAATCGAGTGAATATGAAATACTTAGAAATTTCACCTGAGAAGAGGCTGCTTTCTCATTATTGTCCCGATCAAATTGCCATATATAAAAGCCCTTGGTTTCCCGGGGTCCGAAACCTTGGGCCCTGAGAGTCAGTCTGGGAGGTCAAGAACATGGTCTACCGCGGCCTGGACCAAGATGGCAATGCTGGTGTCGTCTTCGAAAGGATGGCGCAAGTACTTCTCAGATGTCGCGTCGATGGCGATGATGGCGATGGGCAAAATGGGCGGAGTTGAAATGCTCTTCTTGGTGATAGAGGCCCTAATTGCGATATCATTTGGTGGGGAATGAGATTTAAGGTTGATACCCTGCGATGATTTAAAATAGCTATGGACAATGGCCCTTTTTAGTTTGATGCTTCAGCTATTTAAAAAAAAAATGTGAGTTCATGTGAGTGCCCATGGCAACCGTTAAATTACCAGGGTGGCAGTTGAATAAACCTTGGCCAGTGGGAGATGGTCTTGTTTGGAACGCGTTTTGGGTGGAATTCTGCATGTTTATTCAATCATGTACACGTAGATAGGATAGGATAGGATAGATAGGATTGGATAGGATAGGATAGAACATAATAGAATAGAATAGAGTAGGATAGATTGGGTAAGATAGATAGGTTAAATCGAGTAGATATATTAGATAGGTTAGGTAGATTATATAGATTAGCGATATTAGATAGGTTAGATATATTATATATATATTAGATACGTTAGATAGATTAAATAGTTTAGATAGATAAGATATAGATAAGACACATAAGATGGATAAGATGTATAATTTAGATACAATAGATGAGATAGATAAAAATAAGAAAGAACGACAGCTGGCTAGGTATGTAGGTCGGTAGGTAGGTAGGTAGACAGAGACAGAGACAGAGACAGAGACAGGTCAGACAGACACATAGATCATAGTTAGATAGATAGATGGATAGATAGGTAGAAAGATAGATAGACAGACAGAGAGGCAGGCAGACAAACAGACAGACAGACAGACAGATAGATATCTTCGGTTTTGCGCTTAGCTAAGATCATGCATGTGTTCGGCTGGTGGGCAGCGCCTGAATCAAAAGCAACACAGTTATGGATGCTGCGGCCAAGGGCAAAGTATGCTTCATGCAAGTCTCAGCAACAAAGACTGTGATGGAACCAACACAAATAGGAAGAGGAAACCGGTGCCCAACAATAGATGTAATCGTGGTCATGGTGGTAAATTCCCAAAGAGGCAAATCCAACCAGATGATAGCAAATCTGTGGCTGGCCTCACCATAAGTCATGACATGTTTCCATCTAAGGCAGCATGGCACAAGGTGATGAGCAGCGGCAGAAGGAGCTGGGTGCATTTTTTGAATGACTTGAATGACTGGAACTATCCTAATGACCAAACTACAACCTACACACAATATCACACAATTAGGTACATGTTTTTGTAGCCAGCTAGCTGCACACAAGGGTTTAGAATTACTTTTAAAAGTACATGATGTTGATGTGTTTGTATATGTTTCAGGCTACATGGTTGTCATACAATACGTATTCGATCATGTTTGGGCAACCCTGAGTACCTACGGAAATCTATCGTATACCGTATACCATCTAAATATTTTACGTCTTGACACATGTTTTGATCTACACACATGTATATATATAAATATAATATGTACATATTTACTACACTTATGCATGCCATAGACATTGTTCATATACTATCCAACTCTATCCATCCATCCATCTGTCATACGCCATCGGCAGGACGCCGCCCGGCGGCGACAGGTGGCCCGCAGCTTGTTGCAGCGCTCCAAGCCCTTGGTGGATGCCACAACGCAGTCCGGGGAGGTCCGCGCATGTCCGCGCCGGTCCTGGGAGGTGAAAGATGTCCACATCTACAGTTGTGAGTATTTAGTCATTTATATATAGGATGTAAAATCGTGTAGAATCCCATAGAAATAACCAGTTATAACTCATAAATGGCCATAACTGTTTGAAAAACATGATTTTGTTTCCGTGATTTAACCATGAAACCTCTAGGGTAGTATGGTAAATGATGATTGGTTGAGGATTACAGTGATCATTGGTTGATGAACTGAAGATGATTGCAATTCCTTAATCAACCAACCAGTAGAGAGGGGATTTTCCATGATTTTCCAATAGCTTGCGCAGGCTAAAAAGGTCATACAGTACCATTCGCTGATCAAAAGTGGCACAGTACCAAACCAAAGCTGGACTTTAAACCACAGAAATAGGGGGTAGGAAGAAACAATTATGTGCAGATATAATCCAAATATCAAGGGGGTGTAAAGGATTATATCACCAACAATTTGATGTTTGGGTTGTCCCTATTTCTAGGCTAAGAAATCATCATGTTAATGGGGAATGTGATGACAAACCATTCGATTTTCGTGTGATTTTTTTCAGGATGCGGAATTGACCGGTCCAACATGTGGATTTATTGAAGTGGATCAATTTGAGACAACACAAAGGGCTATTCATGACATTTCATGACTATTGACTTATCAATAAATTATATGATGACTATATAATTTCAGTAAGCAGGTTCTTTTTCAAAAACAACTTGGAGTTTGAAGTCAGCGAATCAGGCTCAACGATGTCATAATTGGATGCATGATTGATTTAAATTGAGACTCAGCTACTAAATGGCATTTCAATGGCCCGCATCACATGCTGGCGACTGGCATGGCAGGCTGACTTGAATCACATTAGCGCACTGATCGACATGGAGCTTCAGGTTTTGGACACGCAGGACGTGCGTCGATGGGCTGATGGGGAGAGCATGGGAACTCAGTGGGAACCAATGGAGTACCTGCGAGTTGCCGCTTGAAGATAAGGATGCATCATGTTTAACTAATGCATTCTCTTCTTCCCAAGGAAAGCCTCAGTTCATAAAGTTTCTGTGATGTGCACATGGGTCATTTTGACTCAGTTTCTTCTGGTGAATTCCCACACTTGTCAACTCCCTAAATCCCCAACTTCTGCAGGACTCGATCTACAGAAGGGCCTTAGATTCTGCAGGTGCTACGCCTGCGTTGACTTATTGAGACCCACTGCGGTCAGTGGACTGCACGTGCCGTTCCGTTCGAAAAGTCCTCATTGGGCATTTCTGAGCGTACTTGGGGGATCTTGGGGGTGCACTTGATGGGAATAAAAATACGCGCTAGCCGCTAGCTGCATATGTCCACAAAAATCACTGGATCCCTTAACCTGCATGGGTTTTTGAGCCCAAAATCACCCCCCCCCGTGACATTTTTTCAGAGTCGGTCCAGTCTCAGGTTGTCGTCCATTCGCAACTGTCCCGATGTAGTGGGACCATAGAATGGGTGATGGGAGTCTCATGGCTTCAGATGGGATCCCACATTTTTTGATCATGAGTTTGTTGCCACCTTTCCTCGCTGGATTTGGTATCCCGACAACAGTAAACCTCGCTGGATAACTGAGTTCTCCTTGCCTGTGCATTTTAGCCCCCCTGCTATGATTTCGGTGCAGAATACGATTGCTATTGTGGACTTTCTTTCGAATATCCAATGGAGCCTGGATGATGGTTTTGCGACTTCGTTTCTTGAGCTTGCATATCATGCCTGGGAAGTTGGTGTGCGCCTTGAAAATGTCCAACCCCATCCAAGTGTTTATTCCACCTTGATTCGGAAAGCAATTAACTTTTGCAACCGAAGATTTCCTGATGTGCCTGTCCACCCAGGGATCATAAAAACCACGTGTTCAGGGAACGGTAAAACGCATCCAAGCGGGTACATTGCTGGTGCCGAATCTAATATGCCCATTAGTGCAAGAAAGTCCTTGGCACTTGCTTTCCAGCAGGGTCGCAATCAGCATCTGACTAGGTGGGATTTCCCCTTTTAATGGTTTTGGTGTCAAGGTTGGGTTTGCATGTTCATTCCGATGAGACCAACACGGTCTAACTTTCTGAGCCCCTCATGCGTCGCGAGCGCATGAGCAGCAGTCGTCCGCACTTCTGCATGGTGTGAAACAAAACAACCAATTTTTTTTGACTTAGTTTGAAATATCAGACTTGGAATCTATTTAAGGCAAAAAGGTTGCTATCTACTTGGGTTTTCTTTGTTAAAATAGGCTACCCCATTCCATCCACTGCTACATCATCATGGTCTTATTGCGAAAGAGCCAGAATTTGAGGTATACCGGGTACTGGGTACAGCACTCGTATGAGGTATACCCTATGCTCAGACTCACACCAACATCAGATTGTTGATTATATCATATCCACCGAATTACATCCTCATGTTACCTCCATGTATAGCTACTATAGTTGGTTTATACCCTCCCATGTTTCCCATTATTAGTGCAATCCTTATATAAGTTAATTAATAAGTTGAATCCCGTTAATCCCAGACCCCCATTTAAATCCCATACCGAAAACATCAGAAAATGCCTAGAATCCTGGAAATCGCGCGAATCCATGTATGTCTAAAGACTGGCAAACTGAACATACAGATGCATTGATACAATTTCTTAATGATACTATTATAGACTACAGATGGTGATGCATCCCCAGTTTTCATTTTTATAGACGGTTTCTGTATAGTGACCCTCTGGTAATATAGCATAGCTATAGAAAATTGCCCTTTTCGAAATAGTTGATTTATCAGATGGTGATTTTCCAGTTCGCTTTTTGTATGTTTACCAGGCCGGGTATGTCTGTCCCCATGCGTAGACGACAGGTGAATCAGGAGATTCGCCCCATGCTGGAAACCTTGGCCCGTCGAAGCTCGATGCATGGAACATTTGGATGTTTAATGATGGTTAATGATGGTTAATGATGGTCAATATTAGGTTGGTGTTTTGGAACATTGTTATTTTTCCATATGTTGGGAATAATATGGAATAATTATCCCAACTGACTAATATTTTCAGAGGGGATGAAACTGCTCTAGAAACCACCAACCAGATATTAATGTGGGTAAAACAATGCCATAAATCACCCATGTGGGAATGGTATTCATACCACCTATAAAAATGGTGATGACTGCAAGATGGTTTGTTTTTTTTCCCACATTCATATGGTTATTGGGAATGTTGTTGGGAATTTTTGATTATACAGGGAAATATTAATATGGTCATTAATGATGACTCTAATATTGATTGATGCCCATGGAATATCATTGGAATATCAATGAGCTAATTGTTCGCTAATCTCAGGGTAATCTGTGGGTCAGGGGCAATAAACTATGTATAGGTAAAGTTTGGCGGTATATATGACGAGGGAGAAAGTGTTGTTACAGTGAATCGTCCCATTGAGTGTCAATAATTTTGACGCAAGCCGCCCAAGCATCCCATAAAATCGACCTCATCGCGATGTCACCGTTTTACCATCATGTTTAGCAGTAGCGGAATTCCCACCAATGAACTTGCTTTCATGTTGGTGAACTATGATGAAGTATCAACCAGAATCCACATCACTGTCCTCAGGAAAGAAGGCTCAGAAGCAGGAGCCTATCTCGGTCCAAATCAGCTCCCCGCTGAAGATGTTCCCAAAAGATCCCATTTTTGGCCCCAAAAAACGAAGGCACGGAGCCATGTTCCTATCTCTTTTCATGCGTCATCGAGAGATGTCCATCCCTTTGATCTCCATTCATATACAGAGAGAATGCTATTAAAAACACTAATTTAATAATTTGTTCTTGTGAAAACGCACTATTGACTATTGAGAGATCATGCTTGGATGTAGCCACCATGGAAGTCCATCCCTTAGTCGTGGCAGGAGGAGTTGATTCAACAGCAGAAGGAAGACGAAAGGCTAACATTTGCTGAAGCTTACGGGACCCACACATGGTATGGGGGTATTAAGCATCTAAAATGGGGATAGAATGGGGACACATGCTCGAACCAAGTAGAGATTACAGGAGATTACCTACAAATCATCCAAAGTCTTGAAACTCTCATTCTTGCCATTACCCTGTGGTAAACTAACATAACTATGGAAAATCACCATGTTTAACGGGAAAAATCACTATGAATGGCCATTACGAGAGTGTAAAACCTCCACTATCCTTGGGATGTTCCAGCTCGTTTTGGCTCGAAAAACTTGACAGAAGACAAAAGCCAGCCCCCAGCCAGGCTCGAGATGGAGATACAGCCGCTCAGCCAGCTAATTGCTACAACTCGTGTTTCCGTGTGTTTCCCTTTCGATTGCATTCCATGGTTTTTTGCTCCCCCAAAAAGACAGAGGAGTAGAACCTTACCAAGATCGTGGTAGAGGAATGTCAATCAGTTGGACCTTTTGGGGCTATGGATAAGTTGCATTTACACGGTAAAACACGGTAAAACTACCTTGGTATTTTTGTTAGATGAAGCCCACCGGCATGACACCGAGGCTCGAGCAGGTGAAGATGGCCCGAAGAGAGTTGGGGACCCCGCGAATTTGTGCGAAGACCTGTGGAGAATTGCTTAAAAAAGTGAATGGTATTTTGAATGGATTTATATAAATGGAGTAGAATGATATTAAAGCCATTTAAATTTAAATCCATTGAATTTGTGACATAATAGGATTTAAATGGATTTAATATCATCCATATTGCCAGCTGCAGACTTAAAAATGCGTAAACGTGCTTGTTTTGTCGGGGAAACATACAGTATGCGTGAACAGGGGATTTTCACTAGGATTGGCTGATTTCATGTAACTGTTAAAATTTCAGTGTTTGCATGTGTGTTTTTTCATATGCCCAATTTAACTTGGGACACTCACGGACGAATATGTGTCCAACAATGTGGTCCATTTTGTCCGTGAAATTGTACGCTGATGACTGCAGCATGGTACAGCCATCGAATTGTGGATACCCTATATACTTCAAGACAAACTCAATGGAGCATTTGGGCAAGAGAAAGCGAGTCGCTTTGTACTAGCCGCCTGCTACGCACAAGGCAGGCACGAGCAAAGCAGCGATCTGACGAAGAGAGGACAAAGATCCCCCCTGGAGTGGACTTGAACACATGATGGTTTAAACAGTAATGCAGAGTCACGGTGGTTTTGACATTAAATACCATGCGGGTGTTCCAAAGGAAGACCACTGAATAAATATGATTCAACCATATTCAAGTGGTTTTTCATTGCAGACTACGAGACTTCAAGTGCTACAAGTTGGGATGTAAGTTGGTTCATAACCCCACCAACTATAGTTGATACAGATATACGTTTCATGTACCATAGTTACTCGTACTATCCACCATGTATGTTTGATCCAGCTGGGGTAATGGTCTCAGATGTTTCCTCTATTTGTCAGAGGAGCAAAGAAGCCAAAGGCCATGATGGGATGGGGGTCTGAAGCTTCACAAGTGCGGGGCTAGAGCCAGGTTCCAGGAACCCCACACCCCTCCCCCCCCCAAAGCTCCCATTTGCAAATTGTTTGCAGTATTTTGACTCTGTACCTTATTTGCAGCATTTGAGAGCCACAACTTCGTCACTGGACCCTGTCTAGCTGTATATTTCTCACATATCAATCTAAATCTAGCAGAATCGAGCACATACTACCCAAAACCTGCTTATGTACTGCCTATACCGTACCTCACACATGGTTTACCACTCATTGTATGCCGTTATCTATGCCACATGTTTGCTACATAGATTACATACTCAAAGAGCACATATGGATACCTATATAATCCTGTACTATATGCTTGGATGCAGCATGCACCTACAAAGACATGTATATACATATATATATAATTATATATATATGTATATACAAATCACCAACTAACATTACATGCCTATGTGTAGTATATATATTGCCTCACCACTACCTATATACTCCTTACACCCTACATATACTACCTACACATGTTTTATAGCGTACCTATATACTATATACTATAAACTATATATATATATATACACTACCCGTAAACTCCCCAAAGACTCTCCATATACTACCTATAAACTGGACATCAAGCACTTAGAGCTGCACAAACACTGCCTATTTAGGACTGTTGTTGTTAGGACCCCCGGGGGGAACCATTTGGGAGGGGCTGTGGTGATCCCTTATACCCTTTGGATCCAAGTACCTTCTCAGGAAGTGTGTGGATCCATATGGTATAGGGATATATACTGTATATATATATATATATTTATATTCATATTTATACATATATATATACACAAGTTTCACTGCGTTTTTTTGGGTGTTCTATCAGGTAAGCCATTTATTTCTGGACAAACTGGTATACACATGTCGTTTGTTGTGGTTTCTATTCTATTCTTCCGGAAAAATATTCCAATTCTCTCATGAATCACTATGCTACATGTACTGCTAGTGCCATACGGCATAACAAAAATCAGGGATCTACATATCACAAATCATCGTAAATCCGAATAATTAGGTGACTGGGAGAGCCAGAGTCTGTTGGTGCATGAATGGTTGCAGCACCTTGGTCTATCGGGCTTCTTTGGCGCGAAGTTAGTCTCGAATGCCTATTTTAAGAAAAGGAAAGAGAGAGAGAGAGAGAGAGAGAGAGAGGGAGAGAGAGATATTATATTATATATACCTTGACTCTCCAACGACCATTAACTAATTGTCTTTCAAGAAAAACAGTTTTTTTTTCCGAAAGTACTTTTTCCCAAAAGCATCTCCGATGCTTGGGTTCTCGTTTAGTTGCACTCGCCGCGGGGGAGCGAGACTGAGTGGTCGACGGAGATGTGTTGGAAGGAAGGAAGGAAGGAAGGAAGGAAGGAAG
>Ga0126342_10006399_pt1 | contig 20869 bp, 19 predicted proteins | sample Cyp1metagenome_FD_92528 | JGI IMG/M metagenome (GOLD analysis project Ga0126342, IMG submission 92528) | Coral microbial communities from Lord Howe Island, Old Settlement Bay, Australia - Cyphastrea 1 metagenome | ecosystem: Host-associated > Invertebrates > Cnidaria > Coral ...
ATGTATTTCTGATTTTGGCGCTAAGCTGTCAACCCCCCGGGCAACGTTTCCACTGAGGCCTCCCATCCCAGCAACCAACGGAGAATTTCTCTGCTTGGTGGCTTCAACTCTACCGGGAACAAAAAAACAAATATATCAAAGAGATCATTTTTTAGATCATCATCCGAAGGCCACTGTCATACATATATACATATATACATATACATATATACATATACATATACATATACATATACATATCTTACTGTGTATATATATATATGTGTTAACATATATATATATATGTAAATGTTAACATATATTTATATATATATGTAAATGTTAACATATATGTGTGTGTGTTAACATATATATATATGTTAACATATATACACGTAAATAATAATTATAAAAATATGTAAATATATACATATATATATAATTGTATATATATATACACTTGGTGACAGTTATCAAACATATCATTTGGATTCAACTGGGATCGTCATCTTAATGACTTACTAAGGCCAGTATCACACACTTGGTGACCGCCACACTCCGGACTAGATGGCCATCAGCATACATCCCACCGAGTCGAAGGCCGAGACCATTTTCAAGGTCTTCAGCAATGTGCCCCTATGAGCCACCGTCATACACACATCATTTGGATAAATCTCCAAGAAATCATGGGGATCTGGTGTTATCTACAGATTTTTCGCATATTTTTCCCATTTCAAATGGTCAATGTTCGACACATCCTTTTGCCCCATCACCATCCAATCGCACAGAGGAGAGCACCTGCAGATCCGCCAGATCGGAGGCTTTGATAAACCTCGAAGCAGCTTTAGGACTTTAGGAGTGCCGCATGAGCATGAACCCACATGCCCCATGGCATCCTGATGATTTTAGCAATGCTAGATTTATTCAGCCATTTTAGACCATTTTGACCTGTTTTTCTTTCAATAGTCATCGGTTTGTGACCCTGGTTATAGCCATTTACAACTGGAACTTGATGTTTTCATGAGTTTTCCCAGGAAATGGTGCAGGAAACCACGTGACATCGCAAGTATGGGCCTTCACCAGCTGGAAATTGGAGGACAGGGGCCCCAATGTGGAGAAAATCTTACTATGCCTGACCTTGCTCCACCAAAAAAACAATCACGGGCAAATGTAATTAATAACATACCATACATAAGCATCATAAAGCAAAAAGGGCAAATGGGCTGGACAAATATCACTGAAATCACACCTAAAAATCATAGGGAGCCAAAGACTTTGGGTCATAACATAACATGTCACCGTCTCTGTGGGGCCCGCCTTGTTAGAAAAGAACATCTATCACTTAGATTATACGAATGCATACACATATTTAAAGCCCGAATTGTGCATCCCTCATCGAAAATCACATGAAACCCGAAAATGGGTTTGCTGAAAGGACAAACACTGTTTGGGAAATCGCAAAGAATCTTGGTGCATCTATGTTTTCCGGGGCGTAAACCATTCCTTTTGTTGCCACTGAGTTTTGTAAGGTTTAGTGACGCCCCAACCCCCCTTGCGAGTGCCCAAATACGGTGTTTTCTTTCTCCAGGAGTTTCCTCAGTGGAGGAACAGCAGTGGTTTCAAGCAGCATCAGGGTCTGGTGAATTATCCGGGCCACGGCCACTGTCATGAGATCCTTTAGCAAAGATCTTCACCCGTTTTCCATATGGATTACATCCTTCCCCGTGGTGGTTTAACAATACGTATCTTTATCTTGGCCTATTTCAACATAGTTATACCCGCCTTTCATGACCTAAAATTCTATGTCCTTCATCAAAAAAAAGCAGGGCAAATCAAAACGCAACATACGAACAATCAAACAATCAATGAATCGAACAAATCTATCTATCATTATCAATTATCTATCTATTTCTCTGTCTGCTTGTCTATCTATGTCATAGTCTATGTACAAAACCCAAGCAAGTGGACATTGTCTTTGTCAACCCGTCAACCCGGGTGGACATCACCATGGGATTTTCCACCATTTTTTCATGGTGATCCTCCTCATCCACAAGTAGGTCCCCAAATAGCAAAAAAGGCCGAAGAAATGGAGACCTGGAAATATAAGGCAAATATAGGTAAATATCATGTATAACTGTATAACCAATTGATTATATGATAACTATTATAACCACCTATGCAGCCTGGAAGCACTGTTCTATCTTTTTAGAGGTGGAGGTAGCTGCACATGAAGAAAAGGCATGACATGTCACAAATGGCATAAAATTGTCCTCCAGCTGAGTCCATGAGAGATCTGACGAATGCGGCCGATAAATCGACATCAACAGTGCACAGCTAAAAAAAAAATCTGCGGATTGGTAACCAAATCACATTATATATATATATATATATGTGTTTGCAATGGATTGTATGAATATAGTGTACCTCATTATATCACGAATTGTATATCATATATATATATATAATATAAAGATCTTCAGTTATTACCCTCCAGAAATTCAATATAGACCCTGCTAGGTAGGGGGCGGACAATTAGTTTCCACTAAAATATGTTATTTTCATGGTCGATGTTTATTTACCAGAGGGCATATGTCATTATTTAAAAAAGGGGTTTTCTACAATCGGGGTAACCCAAAAATCACCCAAGTCATTAGAACATTATAAGACCATATGGGAGTTTCTATAAAGAAGGTTGCCCCTAAATCATCTATTTTGATTATATTTTCCATCATAAACCATCCATTGTGGGGTAGCCCTATTTGAGGAAACAGCCCCAGCGACTGGTGATGCTGATCTCGTTGAGGTCCATGGGCGACCTGGGCCATGGGAAAGATGCTGAGGATCTGAATGGGTAGGGATCCCTAGGGTAAACATACAAAGATGTGGAAAACCCATCACTTTTCCTAGGAAATTCTTTCATCAAACGGTAGGATTATTGGGATACTTGGAGCCAAAGGAACCCAACAGAATAAACACATTCCCAAAAAAGATCCCCAATGAAATGATTGGGATATAATATGATATAATCAGCTCAGTGTGACATAGTGGATTTTTTTGGTCCAGACCATTCAGTGAATCAAAACCAAGCATGAATCGGGATAGAATCAGGGCATCATGGGGATATAACATCAAAATGGCTAAAAGTTGACGCAGAGTTCCTCACAGTTCACTTGGTTAACGCTTGGGGTTGATGTTGGATCCTGATTAGTGTAAAGGACCCCCCCAAACAACTGAGGTATACCAGGTATACTGACTCTTTAATAGTCAATTTTGGAGGGACCAGGTCTGGGGAACTCAGGATGATCAACTGAAGTAAGGATTTCAATTGATGCCAATCTAGTTTCAATTAATGTTCCTTTTGAACCTTAACCAAAAATCAGGATTAGTAAGGATTTGCTTTCACTTGAATCTACTTTCAATTGCTTTGTTCCTTTTTTAATCAACAAGAAACTACTGTTAAGGATTAGTACGGGTTCAATTCATTTGAATCTACGATGTTCATCTTAAAACCACAAGGAAATCTAAGGATAAGTAAGGATTTCGATTCACATCAATTTATTTTCAATCAGTTTTCCTGTTAAACCTAAAAGAAATCTAAGGACAAGTAAGGACTTCACAAGTAACAACTTGACCCAAGAAAAATGGATAAACAGGTTTTGCTTTGTTTTCAAACCCCAGAAGGGCCTTAGCAGTAGCAGAATAGAGTACCATCCAAACAATTCTATTGTTGAGGATCTGAGCCACTCATGGGCTACCATCTTGAAAACATGTTTGGGTGCTGTTGTTTTTTATGGGTCTTAATAAGGAAGTTTGTTCCCTGGGGACAGGTTGAAGATGATTGGGGTGATCAAGATATAGCAGCTATAATACAAAAGGAAGGGTGGACAAAGTTGTTTCTTTACTATTCAAGGAAAAGTAGACCAAGAAGGGACTGGACCTACAAAGATGAAAGTATATATTGCATGTTTTCTTTTTTGGCCCTGATGTTTGCCTCTTGAAAACTGGGTCTAGGACCTAGGAAGCATTGTTTCACAATAGAGGCCCACCTCCAATTACCCAAGACTGAATTATGTGTGATTTGTCTTTCACAAAAGAGGATCATGCCACTAATCGGTATACTACATAATGGGGGATATACTTGATGGATATCTCATTTTATATAGATTGAACATCCTATGTTTTCTTTTGCTTTCAAAAATAGTTCATGGCATGTCAGCCATTTTTCACTGTCCACCAATTCCAGCTATCAACCCCACAAAAACCATAGACATTGCATGGCTATCAGCCCTATACAACCCTATCAATTTCATGGCCATCAGCCATCAGCCCTTTACAACCCTATAAATTTCATGGCTAATACAACCCAATAATTTCCATGGCTAGCAGCTCTATACAACCCTATAATTTCCATGGCTAGCAGCTCTATACAACCCTATAATTTTCATGGCTATCAGCTCAATACAACCCTATAATTTTCATGGCTATCAGCCGTATCAAAACCTATAGATGTCCATCAATTTCTAGATTCTAGATATTACACCCATCCACCACAATTCACTGATTCACTTGGCTCGCGCGGAGCTTTTCTTCCCAAGCTACGGAATCTCCCGGCTCGCAATCGACTCGCCTTCACGCGAACGAACAGGAGCTGGTGGAGCGGATGAAACCATCGGCCAAGTTGGTGAACATTGTTGATCAAGACTAAAGGGTGTATGATAAGAATATGTTGATCACAGTTGGTGTACACAACCAATACTTCACCAATCATGGCAGATATATCGAACTAAAAACTAGATGGGCTAGCTGGCTAGCTGCGGCTAGCCATATACCAACATGAATTGGGGACTTATACCAGAAAATGGATGAAAATCTCCAGAGACATAACCAGTCATCCCATGTCCCCAGTCCAACCAACCGACCCCTCGGCCAACCGCGTCCACCGCGTCCCGTCCCGTCCTTCATCGAAGGAGGGCTCCAAAGTCTCTTCGATCGCTTGCGAGATCTTCGGTATCGAGGACTGCCTTGGGAACCGAGGTTTCAGGGGAAGTCGCACCGAAGCACCAACATAAAAGATCGTATTTATAAATATTATAATATATATATATATATATATAATATATATATATATATTATGATGATATATGTTCGCTATGTTGCATATCAGTGTGAAAACATAAATATATATATATATAAATATTGAGAACCAAAAACAATCGTTTCATGATGAATATTCATGAACATTGAGCAATATAGAGCAATTATTAACCGTTATTGACCATCATTTTCTTGTGGGGAACAGTTTCAAGCAAAATATATAATACGCTGATCCTGGCCTCGCTTCGCTGAACATCACTGAACACCACAAGCTTGGGACTACATACCGATATACCAACCTCCGTTCTTGTGACAACAATGCGTGACCAATTCATGTTTTCAAGGTCAACAAACTCCAAAAAAGAAACAACTGAAATCTTTGGTAGACTTCATGAGTGCGCTTGCAACATCTTGCAACATTGCACGTTCATGAATGTTTCGAAGAAGGCCTCCCGCTTCCATATCCCAAAGAAAGATTGATAATGAAAACTCATGTTCCACACAGTATTTCAGCACCGCTACGCGTTGGCCAATAAACAAATGGCACCCAAACTCTGCCCAACAAATACTGGATTTTTCCAAACATCGGGAAACTAAAAATCATTCTCAAGTTGAGCTTCTCCGATACGCGAGATTGCCAGCTTATGTCGCATATCATTGCTTACGCTAGACCGCTAGACCTTACACACTATGCTTACGCGACCGCAGTTTTGACTTATATGCGCGGCAGGCATGTACATAAAATGACTGACGCGAAGCTTACGGTGACAGGTTTGACTTAAAACACATAGGACCTGCTTACGCCAGAGGCATGGAAAGGCTTACGCCAGAGCTTACGCATGGTGTTTTGCAGAAGTGGCTTACGCGTGCTTGCGCCACGTCAGGAAACCCACCGTTTTACTGGCGCAACCCAGTCATATGACACAACTCTTCTCAAATTAAAGTGTATTCAGGAGGTAGTTGACGATGCTCAGTTGGTCATTCTTAGCCGAGCCGAGTTGTCCAACTAAGAAGGGGTAACCATGGAATCCATTTAAGTACACTACCAATTTTGAACGCTCGGCATCTTTCAACCCAAGTGTCATATCATGAACATTTTTGGTAGTCCAGAAAAATTGTGTGCAGATTATGATGATTATGTTCACAGCATATGTGTATATATAAATATATACGTAAGTTCTTATAGAAGAATTAAACTACCCATCCAAGGTTGGGGATGATACTTATACATAATGTAAGACTATAGTGACTATAGTGACTATAGCAATCCCCGGCCCATTGTATATATATATATATATATATTTATAACATTATACAACCTGTTAAACCGGCTATGATGGTCCTGCATTTGTTTCCATGAACCTGGCTGAACACAAGGGTCTGCCGGCAAATAACTTGCTGTTCGGCCCTCTCATGGACAAGGGCGGCATCCCGAGAAATTGCCTGGGCCGAGAAATGGTTTGGTCATGTTTGGTCCATGTTTTCACACTATGGGGTGTAGCACCCGAAAAGAATCAAGCAAATCAAACTGCAATTTATCACCTTTTTATGAGAAATATACGTTCAAATATGTGTTTTTTTGTTTTTTGGGGGGTTCCTTATCCCCCAGGCCCCAGAACTTCCAGTCACAACGTCTAGGTTTAACATGGTTTAACTTAGCCTTTGTGAAGTTACATTTTTTTGCACTAAACCTGAAAAGGCCGTGAAAAACCCGTGAAAAGGGCGTGACAAAAAAACGTCAATATCGTCAATACATGGTTCTCAATATTGTTTTGCATAGTTTCCTGGAACATCGGTAAATTGTAGCCTTTAGTCAAACATGTCCTGCGTGCTGATAACGCACTCAGTAAACCTATCCTTTGGAAGTGCTGGGTCCCATAATGTATCCCGAACTGTGCCAGTTTTCATGGGGCAAATGATGATGCTCTGTCACTATTGGAAATTGGCAGTGCCCAAATTTCGGACAAACTCAATGGCGATTCTGATCACCACGATTTTAGCCCACCGTTGGGCCCCGTCGATGCTGCGCCAGTGGATCCACTCAGCTTTGGTTCCATGTCATGCCCCTGTCGCAGCCGCTCATATTGCGTGCCCAAGCAAGCCTTCACAGCACGAAGTTCAGAAGGAGACAACCCTATGTAACCAGGAGCGTACAGGTGTCCTAGAGTTTCACCAAACAACGTAGCATACCTTGCGTGCATTGTGGAGAAAGTCCAACGTCATCTGGCTTGAAGGCGTGAAGCTGTCAAGTTTGAGGTTAGCCCTTAGGGACGCAAGCGGCTTGTCAAGGCCATGCGTCAAAGTCTTCTCCGCAACATGTTGAGGCAGGAACTGTGCGACAACCTGATAAGAATCGCTAAAAGAACACTAGAAACACAAATATCACATAAAATCATCACTGAAAAGGGGGCCCCAGTTATATATTTTTTGTTTTATAAACCCGGTTTTTACCAATAGTACCGCACAAGGCGGTGGCGGAAGTTTATGATGTGATGGATCGAAAGGTGGCTGAGGTTCTGAGCCTCTCTTAGTCGCAGTGTAGAATTAGTTGTCGTTGCAGTTGTCGTTGTGGTACAGTTCTAGTGTAGTGTAGTGTAGCGTAATGTAGTGTAGTTGTAGTCTAGTGTAGTGCAAATGTAGCTGTAGTTGTATTATAGTGTAGTTGTACTTGTAGGTGTAGTTGTAGCGTAGCCTAGTGCAGTTGCAGCTGTGGTTGCAGTTGTAATGTAGTTGCAGTTGTAGTAAGATGTAGTGTAGTGTAGCGTATTTGTAGCCTAATGTAGCACACTGTTGTTGCAGTTGCAGTTGCTGTTGCAGTTGCACTGGCATTTGTAGTAAGTTGTAGTTGTATAGTTGTAGTATGTTGTAGTGCAGTGTAGGCTGCGGCTAGTTAGTTGAAGCCTACTGTAGTCTAGCGTAGCTGTAGTTGCATGCAGCTGTCGTCGTTGTAGTAGTTGTAGCGCGTTTTGACTTGGAAATGCGCTTTGCGCCACAGCCGCGTGCACTTTTTCAACATCTCAACCTCTGCAGTGGCATTTTGACTTCGAAACGTGCTTCGCGCCACAACGGACTTTTTCAACATTTGAACCTGCAAAAGTGGTCCGAACATGTGGTGGTTTTGACGTCATCATGTTCTTCGCGCCACAGCGGTGTGCACCTTTTCGACATCTCAACTTCCAAAAGTGCACCGAACGTGGTTTTGCGCATTTTGACATCGGAATGTGCTTCGAGCCTTGCACTTTTTGAGCATCTCAACTTCCAATAATTCTCCGAGAATGTTTTGTTTGTACGTTGTGACGTCAAAATGTGCTTCACATCGCAGCCGCGCACACCTTTTCGACATCAACTTGGAAAAGTGTTCCGAACATGGGGCGTTTTTCGCAGTTTTGAGTTTTGACTTCCAAATGTGCATCGCGCCACAGCGGGGAGCAATTTTTGATCTCACATTTACCCAGATGGCTCTGCACCCGCCGCTTTAGCAAGCCTACCTTTCGACCCTCCGGAGCCACAGAACATTGAAAAGAAAAATAGTGTTTCATTACTTTTAACCGTTGACCTCTCTCTCTTCTGACTCTTTTTCTTCGCTGACTGCTCTCAGCTCTGCTTTTCCATCTGTCCATATTTGTCGGAAGTTTGACTCCTAAGCTTCCTTCAAAAAAAAACATATTTCGATATACCCTCCTGGAAACCAGCATAGGTGTGGAAAACCAACCATTTGTAGATCATTGTCCCAAGGAAACCATGGGTTTTCCACATCTATGTTGGTTTACCCCAGGGTATCGACCTTAACCCAAACTTCAACTTGAACAACGAATTGGAGCAGCACCAATCACCAGGTCAGAAGCCGGGTGGCTCATGGGCGAGCACCAAATCCTGCAGCTTTTCAATGATCAATGGCATGGCAAGTGGAGTGATTTTCATGACCAGACAGGAATGAATACATTACGGGTCTATCAAACTAATGAACAAAAAATGAATGGTTTAAATCATTGGAATATGTTGGTATGTATGGCATTTTGAAACAAATATGTGTTGCGATAGTTGGAATGTGGTGGTATAAATCGATTTGGGATGTAAATGGGAACAGGGGATGTATCAAAACAACCAAAATTGTACAATAAATGGGTGGGCCGGGATATATTTTTTGTAATGAAAACACGGATATGATAATATATAAGATTAAAAAAAAAAAAACATATAGGATGTATAGCCAGGTTTGTCTCGAGATGAGGTACCCCCCAATTCAAAGGGGAAAAAGTATTCTTGTGGAGTGTACCCCAGCGTCCGGAGCAACCCCTATAGTTGCCAGCCAAACCTCAAAATTGTTCATTTTTGGTGATGGACTTTGTAAATTCTTGTCACCCACGGGAAAATTCAAGCTCTAGTGAAGATCATCATCTGATTTCTCTGAAACCATCTACTCAACACAACAAATATAATCTGATCCCTTTGCTTTCCCATTTTTGATGCTCACAACTTACCATTTGCGATAACTCACCGCGAGTTTCGCCCCAGAACCACCATGTTCTCGTCCTGCGTGAGCTTTTCGAGCTCCCAATTCAGAAGATCCTGCTAAGGCGATGGAAAACGGAGAAATCATACATCTTTTTGCTGCTCCCTAACTCCCACGCCACAACATCCACAACTCATCGGATGATTGGGGGAAATCCCATGAGAGGATACCATTTTTCCATAAGTGGGGTAGACCCTATGCTAACAACCCGACAGATGGGTTTGAAGCAACCCTACCAGAAACCTTGCTCAAACAAAACAGGGGAGACCCATGGGACTTGGCCCGTACGTGATGATTATAGCAACCCCCCAAAAAATGTAAAAATAAAATAAACACTTGGACAAGATTGCTAACACATCATCAAACAGCTGTTCTGAAACATGTTCTTCGGCATCTGTTCTGAGGTTCCCTAAAGCTATTCCACAAAAAATCCGCCCCGTATTAAAAAAAAACACTCCCCAGAAACCATGATAAACCAAGGTTTAGTAGGGGATTTGTTTGCACATCGAGCCATAGGCCATGGGGGTCACCCATTTTTGCCATGGGGTTTCATCCATTCTAGCCCTGGCGCCTGGATTTGAAGAAGCCGTGCTTTGGACCACTCCTGCCAGACATCACAAGGCAGCCAACTCAGCCAAGCCAAACCATTGAAAGTTTGGATGTCGATCTGAGCAACAAAAGATGGGAATATGAAGTATGATGGAAACATGGTTTAATTCGGGACTTATATATAAGGACCGGAAAACTCTACTTTTACCCTCCACCTTCGTCATCATCTTCTTCTTCTTCTTCGTGTCCTTTCTTCTTCTTCGACGTCGATCGGCCTGGCCCGAAGAGCGGCGTCCCGCCTTCGGTAGGCCTTCCGGACACTACCCATGCCAGCACACTGGCTTCAGGTGATAATCCCGTAATGTGATCAAAGATCACGGGCACCTCTTCATCCACGTCAAATTCATCTACCTTGAGATTGTATTCGGAACAAAGTCAGACACTTTGCCCGCGGTTTTTCGAGCCGCGTCTTTGTTCACCACTCTAACTGTACCCTGCGGTTCTCCCTGCACAAACGGGTAGATTCGAGCAGCGAGTCAAACATTTCGAACTAGAACCGTAGATGGAGCTATAAAGACACTTACAGTTGGACAAATTTGATGACATGCGCAATGGTCGAAAATAGGACGTGGGATTTATGGCGTATTTTCGCACATCCCGTAACGGCAATCCTTGGTTCATGGGTTCATGGCCATAAATCCCTAGCAATGGATCAATGACCATTCTCCAACATGAGTATACAATCCAACTCGTGACCGTAGCATAGACGGATGATATTTCCCCAATCTGAAAATTGAATTAATTGGATTGCCCCTACTCACAAAATGTCGGTGACATCGTAGTGACGACACTACTGTAGGTATATAAGGGATGAGCCCCTTTATTAGCCATGATTCTAAGGGGTACCCCTAGTTTAGGACCCCCCCCTACATACATACATTACATTGCCTTACCTTATGTTACTTTACATTACATTCGTACATACATATACATATATATATATATAAATATGTATGTGTGTGTTGGTGATGTAGCCACACAGAAATCAAAACACAAAATTCAACGGTTTGTCATCGTTTTTTGTTATTATCTGTTCAATCTTACATGGCTCTGTCAACCGAAAACGGCACCCCCAACTATCATCAACATTGCATATATTGTGACCATATCATATTCCGATGGTTTATTACCCCCATATACCAATGTTTATGACACCATATTCCCGTCATATTCCCAAGGCAAACATTTAGCGAGAATGCTCCGAAGATGTCCCAAAATGTCATGAAGATAAAATGTCAGTCATGAAGTACATCTTCTTTTCGATGCATTATACATATCTTACGGTTATGGCAACAAATAAACCGGGTTTTGTCAACAAATTATATGCACCATGAAAGAAGATGAAAACAGCCCGAAACCTATTGGTACAGTAGCTACTATATATGACAAGATTATGTGCAATTGCGAAAAAAAATGTCAAAATTTAGACTGCTGCTGCGGCAGACACATTGGGCCCCAAAAAAAATAACCTGGTTGGTGGTTTTGACTCATTCCAAGAATATGCTCATCATTTCAAACAATCATCCCTTTGTATGGCTGAACATCACCAAATATTTTGGAACCACCAACCACCCAACACAAACGCCGCAACGACGGGACGTTGGATGGCACCCAGTGGTTGATATCATCGTCATTGTTCCGAAATATGCAATGTTGGAGTATGCCATGGTATCTGTTGATAAACACTATTGGTTGGTGGTATACCTACCCCTCTGAAAAATATGAGTTCGTCAGTTGGGATTATGACCTTCCCAATATATGGAAAAAATGTTCCAAAACACCAACCAAACTATAATTCACCAACTTGAAAATGATGCACATTTGGGGATCGTTTCCCCTACATTCACCATCATTCGAGTGACGTGCAGGTTTCGGTCGTGATCTACTTTATCCAAATGGCAATGAAACGTGGCAATGAAAATCACACATTTACACATGATTTTCCCATATGATCAATTCTTATTTTGTTCGAGGATTTCCCAGCCATCCTTGTCTGAGGACACCTGAGGGTAAATTCATCATCCCATCATTATTTCCATTACCAGCCCTTTTAAACACCGTATCAAATACATCAGCAGTATACATATCTGGGTAAATTATCAAATTTCACTAACCTGAATTGAGGCCATAAAAGGGGAGGATTTCCCACAATCTAACAATTATTTACCCTAACATATACATATATATATACAGTACATATATTTTTTTTGGAATACAAAATGGCAAATTCATGATTTTGGGACTCCCCAGGTCCAACTTAGGATCCCCCAAGTTAGGGTCCCCCAAAACGTCCTGCACATTCTTCCTGGCCGTTGAGGATTGTGGTTCGTCCATGGCTCCTGGGACTCTGGGTGGCAAACTACAGTTACCGGTAAGGCAAGGTTCATTTTTGGAATTTTGAGGCAAACCACTGGATTTGCGCATGAATAAACATAAATATATATATATATATATGTATGTATGTATGCATGTATGTATGTATGTAAATAAATATATATATATATATATGTATATGTGTGTGTTTACATATTTGCCATTAATATGTAAATGTATGTACATATGTATTTGTAGTAAACAATAATTATACATATTTTTTTGTATATATATATAAATATAATATACACACATAGTAAATGATACTTGATCAGTGGGTGGGAAAGTAATGATGTAAAAGTACGCTGTGGGATGTTTCTGGAATTGCCTGCGTTGGTTGGTGCTTGAGGTACCCACATGACACATGATCGAACATGATGTAGGCCCAATGGTGTCCATTTCACATTCACATATCATAGGAAATAAGGATGGAAAACCAAGAATAGTTGAGGCGACCACACACATTAGTTGTTTGTTCAATGGGGAGGTGTAAAAAAATCACTGTACGGACTGAGGCTTCCATATGTCACCGTACTCTGCAGATTACATTCTTTTGGTTTCTGCCAGGGTCTACCAAAATGTCAACACCAAACACGGCCAATGTTGGGTCCTGGATATCCACAAAAAAAAATACTTTACTTCGAGCGATCCCCACCCTGACACACTATTCTGACATAGTTTCTGACACATCATCTGGAAGTATATATGGCATGTATATTATATATTCTAACATTTTATCTGACACTCTCTCTGGCATCTGGCATCTATTCTGACATTCTTTCCGGCATCAATTCTGACATTCTACCTGGCATCTATTCTGACATTCTTTCTAGCATCTTTTCAGGCATTCATTCTGGCATTGTATCTATTCTGACATTCTATCTGACATATATTCTGACGTTCAGTTTGGGGTCGTATCTGGCATTCTGTCTGGCATGAGCTCGGGCCCAGGCACACTCCACAGCATCCTGCGCTGGCAATACGGTGAACATCGGTGAACGGGCCCAGGTGCACTCCAGAGTATCCGGAGCTGACGGTATGTTCGGGTGGATGTATGTATGTATGTACGTATGTAGGTATGTAGGTATGTAGGTATGTAGGTATGTATGTATGTATGTACGGATGCATGTATATTTGACGGATCCAAATTCTTGCTGAGAAGGTACGCCTGTCCCCAAAATCATACCCCAAATGCTGCCTGAGAAGGCACGTGGATCCATAATCCATAGTACATAGTGTTTTTTTTTGCGACCATACATACGCGCACACACACATACACACACATACACACACATACACACACATATCTATATCTAACTATGTACATATATATATATTGCATCATTTGACCCGTCATTTACCTTCATTGCAATCCCACTTGCAAAAACAGCGCGGGCTACAACTTATAGCCGTGATCCCGCGCCGCACACCTGGAAGTTTTTGCTACTTGCTGTGGCAATCTTGTTCGGGGGCTCTGTGGCCGTGACTATACTGACTGTTAGCATACACTCCTCACATTCGCGGGGTGAAGCTTTCGTGCATCGCTGCGGCACACACTCTGCTGCAGGAATGTCGCTGACATGTGCATCAAAAATGTCCTACCATATCCTGCCAGTTTCCAAGACTCGCCACAGGCCTTGATGATTGGCAAATGTCCCAATGTTTGGTGAGTTGGGCCATGGAAATCCCCATTTCTCTTGGGTGAATCTCCTCACATGTTGCTGCACTCCAGAAACCACCTTAGGGAAAGTGAGAAAAGATCTAGTTAAATTATACAATATCAAATATGATACTACTTCACTCACCTGAAACTTGCGGCTATTGTGGGATACTTATCCTATGTTATCCAGAAAAAACAAAAACACCAGTTTCCATCCCTTGTGCGGCTATCGGAGCAACTCGTGAGCTGGCCAATATTTTCCTGAATTTGTATAGTTGCCAGGTGCTTAGGAGGCAGCTAAGGAACTATGGGTGTCCAAAGTCCCTGATGGGGAGCCAAGGAGGAAGGAGCTACAGACTAAGAGTTTCCCAACCGCATGTTCATAAATGTATTGGAATTTCATACTCACAATAATGCCAAGTTCGTATTAATGATCCATGAGAAAGTTTTCACCACCAAAAAAAAACAGCAAAGCCAAGAAAGGTATTCATGAGATTTCGTATGAGAAATGCGTTGAACCCATTTGTTTTTAAACGGGGTTCATGGGATTTAGTGTGACAAATGCATTGAATCCGCTGGTTTGGCAGCAAAAAAAAAGGATTTTCCAAAAGGGTGCTGATTAATAGGGAGGGACCAAACAAAGTACCATTGCATTTTTTTTTTGAATGCGGGTGTTGGTTAATTCGGGTATGCTTATTGCCATGAACAACTTACCATTAGCAGTAACAAAAACAAAAACAACCCCATAAACATTCACAAAAACAATCCCAACATACATACATACATAAATACATACATACATACATACATTACATTACATTACATTACATTACATTACATTGCATTACATTGCATTACATTGCATTACATTACATTACATACATGCATACATATATGCATACATACATTACATACATACATACCTACCTACCTACCTACCTACCTACCTACCTACCTACATACATACATACATACATTACATACATACTTACATTAAATTACATTGCGCACATTACATACAACCATACATTACATATATACAAACATACTCACATGCATACATACAAACATACACACACACATACATACCTACATTACATTGCATTACATTACATTGCATTACATTACATTGCATTACATTACATACCATTACATTACACTGCATTACATTACATTCATTCATTCATTCATACATACATACACATACACACATACATACATTACATTACATTACATTACATTACATTACGTACATACATACATACATACTTACATACACTACATACATACATACATACATACATACATACATACATACATACATACATACACACATACACACATACATACATACATATATACATACTTACATACTTACATACTTACATACTTAACTTGCATTACATTACACTACATTACATTGCATTAGACACACGTGCATGCATGCATGCATGCATGCATGCATACATACTTACATACATACAGACATACAGACAGACATACATACACACACATACATATATATATATATATATACATGATCTTCATTGATATTCAATAATAACAAAAGAATGGTCATATAACTATATTGTAATGAAGAAAATATTCATATTATTCATAAAAACTAAATACATTAAAAGAAATATGGAAATCCGGGCTATCCAATCTTCGCTTGCATTTCTGCAGCTGTTGCTGTGTCCAAACCGACCGCAGCCAACCGGTTGTTGCGTGTTTGACGCGGCGTCTCCGAATCCATCGGCCGCACAGCAGTGGATCCAGGTTGATTTTGTTTCGAAAACCGCAAAACGATATGTACTGGTATACCCAAAATAAACATATGTAAATAAATATAAATATATATATATATATAAATGAATAAATCAAATAGTGCCAAATCAGCAAACTGACCCTCAACCTTCCGGTAAGAATATCTCAGAATGGTTTCAAACATCGTGTATCATCGCGTAATGTGATCCAATGTCAATGGCCTCGTAGGATCATCCTGGATCAATGAAGGCTGTGAGTAAAAAATGGCGTGAAACTTTCAGGGCATATATTTCTTCAAATCCAGCAATCCAATGATGCCCAACTGCAGTTACTGATGGACAGTTTCATCATTCCAATACATCTGAATCTACAGGTGAAAAGGAACCGATCAAAAGGAATCTGCAATCTAGAGGAAACCCGTAAAATGAAGTAATAACATTTCGAACGTCAGAAAAAATAGTATTATAAAACTACAAGTCTATATACGACTGGAATAAATAAAGACCATGGTTCTCTGTCATATATCTCTTCAACCAACCCATTGAACAGGCCACGTTGGGGCATATTGGGAACAATGTCCTCGGAGACATTTGCTACATATTCATTTTGTAGGTGAGACTACCATGTATCATCACTGTTTTTTCAAAAAATAAGGTAAACTACAAGATTCAACGTTCCATAATCAAAGCATGTTATATGGTTGTGGTCATCCCACCATCATTGGGAATCTTTGTGTTATGTATACATGCGAAGGAAGTTTTGAAGTCAAACTTCCGACAATATAGACAAATGAAGCAGCAGAGGTGGGAAGAGTCAAAGCAGAGAAAGGAACAAGAAAGAAGATCAGAGAAGACGAAGAGTCAGAAGAAAGAACGTGCACAAAGCAAATTTTGAAGTTACAATGCTGAAAACACCTCGGGTTCGGACCACTGTTGGACGTGGAACTGTGGAAAAGTGCACACGGCTGTGGCGCGAAGCACATTTCGAAGTGAAAACGTACAAAGCACAACATTCTCAGAGCACTTTTGGAAGTTGAGATGTTGAAAAGGGGCTGTGGCGCGAAGCACATTGCAAAGTCAAAATGTGCAAAGTACACCACGTCTGGAACACTTGTGGAAGGAAGTTGAGATGTTGAAAAAGTGCATGACATTGTGGCACGAAGCAAGTTATGAAGCCAAAACTCGAAAAACACAAAAAACATGTTTGGACCACTTTTGGTGGCTGCGATGTCGAAAGAATGCACGCCGTTGTGGCGCGAAGCACATTTGCATTTCGATGTCAAAAACTTTAAAGCGGACGGTCTCGGATAATTTTTTGAAGTTTTGATGAGGTTTTGCGTGGCAGGCGCAATGGATTGTGCATCTTGTCAAAAGTGAGCCAAACGTGTGGGCTTTGCAGCACTTGCGGAAACGATGGCAGGCGTGAAATGTTTGAAGAGGATGTGCAAAGATGATCAAAGATGCATTTCGCATGGCAGACGCAGTACAAGAGACGTCTTGATCAGAGAAGTTGGTGGGTCAAGACGTTGATTTCTTGAGACGGGTTGCATTTTCGCCAATCAAATCTTCAGGTTTGCTAAGATGATTTTGCATTTTGCGCGACAGGTGCAGCACTTTGCATGACATGGCTTCACTTCTTCATCTTCTTCGTGGCAGGCGCAATACTTTACACAAATGGAGCCGAGAAAACGCAAAACGCATTGCTATGAGGTCGTCAGGTCTGCAGTCAGCTATTCATTTCTGAAGGATTTCTCGCACAATTGCAGTTCAAAAATTAAGGAAGCGTCGCAGAAATTCGTTGCTTTGAGGCTTGAACATTGTGAACATCAATTTTTGAGGAAGTCTCGCGGAATTGCTTCGTTATGGACCTGTCAACCTCCACTTTCGAAGGTAGTCTGACAGAATTGCTTCGTTTCAGATAGAAAGACAGCAGGAAAGAAAAAAAACTAGACGACGGATGGCCCGAGAGCGTAGAGGAGCAGAGTCTTCTGCTGTTAGTACGGAGATACTATATTACACAACAATATATCAAACATGTATTATAAGCAGACGAGAAGAGTAGTATCAAGACAATATATCACAAACACAAGACAATATATAGTTTGCATCATCATATCTTCCGTATAGTTTTTCACACACAGAACTTTTTACAAACAGACGCTTTTGCACACAGACTTTTACACACAGACGCTTTTAACACAGATGCTTTTACACACAGACGCTTTTACACACAGACGCGTTTACACAAAGACGCGTTGACACACAGAAGCTTTTACACCAAGAAGCTTGTACACACGGACGCTTTTACACACACAGACGCTTTTACACACAGACGCTTTTAAACAAAGAAGCTTTTACACACAGACGCTTTTAGACACAAACGTCTTTACACACAGACGCTTTTACACGCAGACATGTTTACATGGAAACGCCTTGGCACACATACACTTTTACACACAGACACTTTTACACACAGACGCTTTTACAAAGAGAAGCTTTTACACACGGAAACTTTTACACACAGACACTTTAACACTGAGAAGAGCGAAGAACGTAGAAGAGCATGTTACTCTCTTGTAAGTAGTATCAAAGACATTGTAGGTGAAAGCTTCATTGAAGATGATGCAGATGATCAGCAGAAAGGAGATAGAAATACTATGTCAGATTCTAAGCAGAAGTAGACAAAGATAATCAAAGATAAATACAAAATTTGAGGACCAACAGAAACAGACAGCAAAGAAACACATACACACGCAGATACACAGAACATCTCAATCAAACATTCATCTTAATTTCCAAACCAACTGATCCTTCGACTAATCCGCATATATTTCGACTCGGGAGATCTGGTCATCTGAGAGGTCGTACCTGCTAGTCATATAGACAGCTTTGGGAATGCTGTCAACGTCACTGAAGCTGTTTCTTGAATCTGAGCGCTGCGCAATTTGTGATCGAATTCTGAGTGCTGCACATTCCGGTCGTTCTGAGTGCTTTTACACACGCACACAGACTTTTACACACAAACGCTTTTACACACAGACACTTTTACACACAGACGCTTTTACACTGTACACACAGACACTTTTACACACAGACATTTTACGCAAAGAGGTTTTTACACACAGAAACTTGCACACACACAGAGACTTTTACACACAGAAGCTTTTACACACACAGAATTTTACTCACAGAAGCTTTTGCACGCAGACCCTTTTACACATAGAGACTTTTACACACACACACAGAGGCTTTACACAGAAGCTTTTACACACACACACAGACTTTTACACACAAACGCGTTTTTACACACAGACACTTTTACACACAGACACTTTGACACACAAACACTTTCACACACAGAAACTTTTACACACAAACGCGTTTACACACAGACACTTTTACACACAGACACTTTGACACACAAACGCTTTCACACACAGAAACTTTTACACACAGACGCTTTTACACACAGACACGTTTACACACAGACGCTTTTACACACAAACACTTTCACACACAGAGACTTTTACACACAGAGACTTTTACACACAGACGCTTTTACACACAGAGACCGGACCCGTGAAATCGCAATTTTACCTCAGTGTTTGGCGATCGAACCTCATTTCGTGCGAAAGGGTTGTGCGTGGACAAGAGAAATCGTAATTTTATCTCAGTTTTTGGCGATCGAACCTCATTTCGTGCGAAAGGGTTGCGCGGGACGCCTTGAAATCGCAATTCTATCTCAGTTTTTGGCGATCGAACCTCACTTCGTGCGAAACGGCGCGTGACGCCGATCGAACCTCACTTCGTGCGAAAAGGTTGCGTTTCGTGCCGTCTTGTTGGCACTGCCCCGCGCCTTCAAGAGAGAAATAGAAAAGAAGGAGAGAGCAAGAGGGCAAGAGAGCAAGAGGGCAAGAGAGCAAGAGGTAAAGATGCGAAGATGAGAAGATGAGAAGATCAGCAGATGTGAAGATGAGAAGATGTGAAGATGAGAAGATGTGAACATGAGAAGATGTGAAGATGAGAAGGTGTGAAGATGAACATATGTGAAGATGAGAAGATGTGAAAATGAGAAGATGTGAAGATGAGAAGATGAGAAGATGTGAAGATAAGAAGATGTTAAGATGAAAAGATGTGAAGATGAGCAGATGTGAAGATGAGAAAATGTGAAGATAAGAAGATGTGAAGATGAGAAGATGTGAAGATTTGAAGATGTTATGTGATGATGTTAATATGCAAAAATGTTTGACAAACCCCCACTATTAGAAGAACCCTTCGCTCAAACGCTCTCGGGAATAAAGTTGGACAGAACTATAGGAAGAACTTAAGACATAAAGAAAGAAAAATACCGACATATAGGTAGACAGAAAGATAGATAGATAGATAGATAGATACTCTTGTTTTAGATTGATAGATGGATGGATGGATAGATAGATAGATAGATAGATAGACAAGCATATAGATAGATCGATAAGATAAAATAAGATAAAATAATATAGGATAAGGTAAGATAGATATATAGATAGCTAAATAGATATATAAGTAAATATACATATAAACATAGATAGATAGATAGATAGATAGAAAGAAAACTAGATAGATAGATAGATAGATAGATAGGTAAATAAATAAATATATATATATATATAGATAGATAGATAGATAGATAAATAGATAGATAGATAGGTAGATAAGATAGATAGATAGATAGATAGATTAGGCCGGCAGATAGATAGATAGATAGAAAGATAGATTGATAGATTGATAGATAGATACATTGATAGGTAGATAGATAGATAGATCGACAGATAGATAGATAGATTGACGGATAGATCGATAGATAGATAGATAGATCGATCGATAAATAGAAAGATA
>Ga0126342_10006400_pt1 | contig 20868 bp, 13 predicted proteins | sample Cyp1metagenome_FD_92528 | JGI IMG/M metagenome (GOLD analysis project Ga0126342, IMG submission 92528) | Coral microbial communities from Lord Howe Island, Old Settlement Bay, Australia - Cyphastrea 1 metagenome | ecosystem: Host-associated > Invertebrates > Cnidaria > Coral ...
TTCGCAGAACATGAACATGGCTTTAACAATCATCCCTTATCATGCAAACATCTTGCAAATGCTACTGTGAAAACAATGAAAAACACTGAAAATACCATGAAATTTCCTCCTAATAAACGGCTGTGGATGGACATACATGATCTTAACATATGTAACCCTTTGCAAACTCATTCCGACTCACGGCAAACCCCCCCGGGAAACCCAACATATTGCTATGTGGGTAAGTACACTGTAAATGATGGTTAGTACAGGGAACCATCCCAACATAACCTAAATCCAGGTTGGTGAATTACAATATATATATAGATAGATATATAATATGTATACACATTATATTGACAACCCATTCAGAATCTGACATGTGCACTACATTCTGACTAAATCGACAATCGTTGTTTTACTATAGGATGCAGGCACGCTGAAACTGCTAACCTGCCATGATAAGTATCAACTTGAAGCCACCTGCTGCTACATGGTAGTCACCTCCGATTGAAAGAAACCTTTCTGTTCGTTCTTCGGAAATATGCGTCAATGCACAGAGATCAAAGAGAAAGCAAGTTGCGGTGGGGCTTCAATCATTTATTGCGGTGGGTGTCACCTGTATTGATTTGCAAATATACTTCATGCCGGCCAGAGGCCACTGCGGTAAACCCTTGGCTTTGTACCATTTTGTACCACTGGTCATGGCTTTTGCCAAGGTTCCAATATGCCCCCAACCGAACATGGCTTAGTGTTATGAGGATGGGACGACAAGAAGAGATTGAACTGGGCAGGGAATCAGTGTGACTGGAATGCTTAAGGTAGGTGTACATCAACAAACATGCGACACATCGCTGGTATAAACCTATAAAATCTATGGGTGTACTGCCCAACAATTGCACTTTTGAATGGGGAACTTTCTGGGATCCCCAAATTATGAGAATGTTCGCCCGGCTGATGATCCAGCTTGAGGTGTACACCTGGGTGGTATGCCATCTTTTCTGGCCCAGAATTCACCTGGAAGAACATCAGATGTTGCCAAACAGATAGCTCTGAAAAGAGGATTTTTTGCCTCAAAATGGCAAACTTTTTATGGGGAAAATGAGGTTCTACAATGTTCTACAGTTCTACACCTCCAATTTTGGGGTGCCTATTTTGACATAAACCCTTTTTTATTTTGATATCGAAAACCTGAAGCAACAACCGCCCGGATTCAACCATCCAATGCGGGATAATTAGAACCAATGAATACTAATATGAATATGTGGTGGTGAAAAAAAGATGTCTTATTCTCAACCCTAGAAATGGAATGATGATCTCAAGGTTTTTTTTTTCAGGCTTAAAACCACCAAGCGCTGCGCCATGGTGCACTTTAGCCTGGGAGTTGGAGATGTGGTTCCTTGGTTCGTTGCGGATTAGAGAGAAGGAACCAACGATGTTAGGTTTTTTCATGGGAATATGGGTATGGGTCAAAATTAGGTACCCCAATAATTGGATGGTTAATACTAAACTAGACATTCACATCTGTGGTCCCACATCGGTCTTCCATTTTGACCCACATCCATATGTTTTGAGCTACATCGCCGATATGATTTGTGGGTGTGTCTTCAAAATGAGGGATTTGAGCCTCAATTTATGGCCAAATTTAGGGGGAGAAATGAATTAAACCGATGATTAACCACTGGATGGAATGCGGTTTTCCCCTGAGATTCACTAGCAGTATCACTACTTGCGATTTATTTGAGACCTGATTTTTGATTTTATATTTCTCTTTGATAGTCGCGTCATATAATTGTTTGTCCAATGTTTCATTCAACAGATATACAAAATATGATATACTATATATCATATTTATATTTTTTTCAAAAAAACTATAATCTTATACTATATATATATCTGTATTTTTGCATAAGCTTTATCATTGCACGTGTTAAATTGGTCGGAGTTCAACAGCTGAGGTGGTAATGGTCCTCCTTTTCGGCCTGACCATTGCGAAGAGCTCCTTGGAAGCCTTGGAAAAACCACTGGCGCCAGTGTTGAGAGATTATTGCACAGGTCAATATATGTTTCTACATCACATACAATATTTATGTATTGTGTGATAGTGTATATATATAATCATATTACAGTAGTATATATATAATACATACTTAACTATACATATATATATATAATACATATTAATATGTGTATACATATTGATATATATATATATACCATGTATATCATTCATAAATAAACATATATACAGATAGAAATACCTATTACAAGCATGGACGTACCGTCTCAGTTCATCCAAGCTCACGCGTATCAATGGTTTGAGGATCTTCGTCCATTGGCCACACTGTACGGGCAATGTTGTCCACGGCGTACTGTACATCTATGGGTATGTATAAAGTATGATTAAACATGCATATATATATATATGTATACATGCCATGTATGATTCTACCCAACTCTACATAAGATTCTACCATGTAGAATCTACATATGCTGTATATTTATTATAATATCTAAAAGTAGACGCATGTTAGATGTCCAATATCCTGTAAACATACATCTCAAGATCTGTGGTGTAAACCTTCCTCTATGTATGCAAGTACATTTATAGACACATAAATTTGCACATACATGTGGGTATGTATATATATATATATGTGATTACATGTGATTATATGTGATGAGTATATGTACTAGATACACATATAGACATAATTGTACACAAATGTCTATATATATATATCGAGACACATACATATATATATATATACACAATGTATATGTATGTATAATGTATATATATATATATACATGTGCAAGTCTGATCTACGTGTATATATTTATATATATAGTATGTGCAGCAGTTTGCCATAGTCTGGCAACATAAGAAACATTGGGTCTCTTGGCAGCCAGGTATTTGGGTGAGCTGGCACGCCAATCGAGCGGACAAAGATGGGGTTGTGCAGTTTCTTGGCGTTTCTCCTTTGGATTCGGAACATCCCAGGGGTACCACTAGATGTGCATCCCAGCAAGTGGTTCATAGCATTTCTCCAGAAGAACTGGGTAAAAGAGGTCACAGTGTTATTGACCACATACCCTCTGGTAAACGTTTACATAACTATGGACAATCACCATTTTTAATGGGAAAATCAACTATTTCTATGGCCATTTTCAATAGTTTTTTGCATGTTTACCAGAGGGTACTGACTTGATGTACCCCAAGTAGCCCAAGTAAGTCATGGGAAACCTTCTGCGCAGAACGGCCTTGGGTATTGTAGTTCCTCCACTCAATTCCCTAATGCAACTGCTCCAGGAATCAAATATGGTTGGCTTTGAAAGACCATTTTTGAATATATGATTTACATACAAAAAAGTATCAAGGTTCAATTTCCTACCGGGTAGTAGTTCTCCACGCCCAGATGTTCCACCCCAATAAATCATCCATCAATTGGGGTTCCTATTCCAAGATGGCCAAGCATTTCAGGTTGGTGAGTTACCCCAATTTGGCTTCAAGATTGGGTACTGCCAAAAAGAAATACCTCCATCCAACTAACATAGATTGTTGGAAGACTGCTTTCCTTTTGAAATGGGTGATTCGCAGACTCAAGCTATCGGTTGAGGGGATGGTAAGTTACAACTAATCAGGGAATGAACCATGGCACCTTAGATATAGCCTAAAAATAGCAGGGAGTGGCAAAGTTATTGATCTAAACCCAAAGAACTTATAGATATCAAAGATATTCAAAGATAATTCTATGAGTCCATAAATGTTTGGTGAAGATCTTCTTCAAATCACCATTTCTTTATGGTTCATGCTAAGACCCAGCGTCTTCTGCGCAAGGTCGGACAGCTTCTTCCTTGCAGGACGCAGCATGCCATGGTGGGCTGTAGGGTGACTTGGCTCCGATGGGGCACCACTGGGCCGTTGTTCAATCCCTATCCACTGGGGACTGAGCTAGTGATTTTTTTAGCTGGTTTTTTTCCCCAACTAGGTACCCTCTGGTAATTTCACATAGCTATTGAAAATTGGCATTTCTAGTTGAATTTTCCCATTCAAAATGGTGATTCTCCATAGTTTTTTGTAAACGTTTACCAGAGGGTAAGTCCCCCTGGAATTATCCCAGTCAATGGGTGAACTAGCCCACCAATGACGATCCCTGGGATGATCCTCCAACTCGCCGGTAACCCAACATGACGATCCCTGGGAAAACCCAAAGAATGGAGGTTTGTAGCTGGGACAATGACAATTATCTATAAAAGGAGGATTGTCCATTGCCATGCTTGATTACCGAAGGGGACGTATTTCCCCTACAGAACCTAAGGATTGACTTGAATTCGGGGTTGACATTATATAATCTGATTGACTTCTCAGATGAGCAGTGGCTGCAGTCAACCCCTGTTGGTTGATGATTAGCTCGATATAGTTCGATCGTTATACTACAGTAGCCTTTGTATATCGGTGATGATCATAATAAAAGAATTACACAGCCAGTATCATGGGACAGGCAGGGTGTTCAACCTTGCACACTTTTCCCACATGGGATGGGAATCGAACAACTTGATATCACTTTTCTTAAGTCAAAAAAGTCAGACTTTACCAGGAAACGATGTGTATTTCCGGTTGTCGACCTGGTCACCTTGTAACTGTGTCAGATCTCTACCACAACTTTTGGCCATCCATCTCCATCAGATCTTTATCTCCATCCCAACTTATCCCTATCATGTTTTTCTATTATAAAGCTGGAAGTCTATCAAACCTCTCTACCAAACTTCTTTGGTTTAGTGCCAAATTTATCTCTATTTAAACTGAAGCTCTCTCTCTCTCTCTATATATATATATCAATGGATTCTCTATCAAATGTTTTTGTGCAATTAGTACCAAGCTTCTCTCTATCAAGCCTGTTTGTGTCAGACCTATCTCTATCAGGCCTCTCCCTATCAAACTTATCTGTGCGAACTGTTTGCTGTTGCGCTTTGATCCATTCTCCCTAAAATGTACAACTGCCCTTATCAAATATTTCTCTTCATGGCTTTACATCTCAGAGGAAGGCATACTTAACGTTGTCCGTCCTCAAAGATTATACGTACATACCATAAATACACACATGATCACACATGATTGTTCTGTAATAGAATGTGCCGATTGCATAAAATCAATTTATGACTTTGAAAACGAACTTGACTATATGATACTACTATGTGTATAAACAACTTGTGTATATATATATATATGTCTACATACATGAATACACATTAATTCAGACCATTTATTGATCATTCAAGTTATATAACCACTACTAATGATTTCTTGGTTGTTGCACCACGACCTCGACTTCCGCCTTCGTACAAAAAAAACAAACGTCAGGCTAAGCATTTTCGTCACTTGGCGACGATTACGGCAGGGATTTACGGTCGATGGGGACAATGGGAACATGGGGTTTTAATGAGGAGAATATAGGAGAATGATTATCCAGTGGAATGGGCTTAAGCCATGGTTAGCCTATTTTCAGGTTAAACCCCTATCTTGAATAGGTGTTTTGTGGTAACTAAGTGTATGTATATATATATATATGTTTAACATGTCTATATACATGCTTGTCGCACCGATTTTTTTTTTTTTTTCGGGTTCCTACTTTTTAAGACATATCATATCCAACTGAAGATTTACACATCTTAAAGAATCAGGCACAGCACCGGGGGTCGAAAACACCGACCAGTGGATATTTACAGAAATACAGAGGTTGATGGATGCTGTAGCTTCTAAGTCGCGGAAAATCATGTATCTAATCTAGCCATATCGGACTTTCCGGAAAGACTCATTGCAACATCACAGATAGACAAAGTTTATACCTCCACTAGTTACATAAATCCTGATACGGTTGACCAGTATTATTCTTGGCCTTTTTGATCGGGAAACATCTAGAATCTAGAAAATAGCTACCCAGCCAAAAATGAATTGATTTTTGCAGGGCAATCTAGGATTAGACATGTCCACCAGCTAGTGATTTCAGACGTGTTGTGGGGTGGTAGCCCCATTCACAACCGGGTCTTCGGTTGTCTTAGCCACCTTTGAACTGGGAAAAACTTCCAAGTACTCATGGTTTAGGATGGTTTAGGTATATTATCTCCAATTCTGGGACGATATTCATGATTTACATGGATGCGTAAGAGCGATGGCTCAACGGCTGGTGAAATGTCCATGATCAAAGCCGAAAAGCTGCTTTTGGTTCGGACAGCATCCCGACTCGACAATATCGGTTCTTGTTGGTCAGATTTTGATGGTATCATTATCGTCTCTCATGATTTGTCTCAATGAGTTTTTGCCTGGAATTCGGAGAAGGTACAGGTCTTATCATCTGCTTTTGGGGCGCGCGATTGCCAGACCTATTTCCAATAACTCGTCATGTGTTCTGATTGATGAAACATATTTCCACTTCTGGTCGATTTTCAAACCATATGTTCCTATTTTAGACATTTTAGACCTATTTCAGACCTATTTCGAATATGTTATATGTTTGATGGTTTTGATGGATGAATCCTCATTTTGGCTGCTGAGTCACCTCCATTTTCGCACCTAAAAAACTGCTTCCAGCCCACGTCAGGCCAAATTTATTCCATATGAATCCATACGAATGTGGGCAAAACAATGCCATAAACCATCCCCCATATCACCATTTTTATAGGTGGTATATAAATAAAACCATTCAAACCATTCCCAGTCATGGTGGTTTATTGGCTAGTTTTGACCCACATTAATCCAGACTGGGAATGGTTTTTAATGGTTTTTATTAATCCCACCTATAAACATGCTGATATTCCACATAGAAATAGTGGATTTACCCATTAAAAATAGTGGATTTTCCAGTTCGCTATGTAACAGTTTACATCAGTTTACCAGGCCGGGTAATCCCCGATGGATCCAGAGATCCCCAATGGATCCCGATGGATCCCAGGCCTCGAACATCGGCACGGAGCACTTCGTGGGGCAGGCCGGTGCTGCGGCCGAGGGCGGCGTCAGCGTGGCCATGTACGAATGGTCTGCAGGCCGGGGGAAGCCGATCCAAGAGGATCAATGAACCATATATTAACCATATATTAATCATATATTAACCATATCTTACCAAATATTAATCATATATTATATACCCTCTGGTAAATAATCATAGACCCTGAAAATCACCTATTTTCAATGGAAACTAGTCTTCCAAGCCCGATGACTGCCAGGGTCTATGTTAATTTACCAGAGGGTAACCATATATGAACCATATATTAACCAAATATGAATCATATATTAATCATAGTTAACCATAAATGAATATTATCCATATGGTTATCCAAGGTTAATCTAGTGGATGAGTGGAATTTAAAAAAAAGGCGACCAAGGTATCCAAGGTGACAATTTGCATGATATTTTGCTTGATTTGAAGTGTTTTGATATGTCAGACAACAATTTATTTGAAATATATACTGTATATTTATTTCATGTTATTTCTAGATTTCAATTACGCGTGAGTTACCTTTACAAAATGAAGTGAACTAGGCTCTAGGGGTCATTCTGGAGACTTCATTTTTGCTGCTGCTGTTTTGCTGCTGTTCTCTTATTGCTGATGATGCTGATCATGCTGATGACCATGAAAAAGAAAGCTGGTTGGTGGTTTCAGTATGACCAACACCCAGTATGTAAAGATGCCAATGGCCAAATCACACCTTTGAACCCACAATTAAAACACAACATTAACTTTAAATCTGTTCAGAACAATTTTTCAGTCACATCGTTTCACTTGACACATTGGTTATTCGAATTTCACCACGTTTCACCAAGGGCCCAGTCGTTACACATCGCTGCCATGTTTGGGCCTTGTTGCTGCCAGGTTTGCTGATCTTCTTCTTGGGCTTTGGCCTGGCTCCGATGTATTTAGGCCGCTGTCACTGCGGATTCTGCGCACAGTCGATGCTTTTTTTTTAGCAGTTTAAAGCAAAGATAGAAAAACATCCTGTTTGACATCGGATTCGTTTTTTTCGCCCTGACATCGACATGGCCGTAGGCTTCTCATCCTGGGTGATGATCCAGACACTACCAGCTGCTTGCTGGTTGACCATGATCCCGATCCCCGTTGCTATTCGTAGTGTTTCATTTCTTTTGGGGGGGGGTTGAAACATGTTGAAACCTCCAACCAGCTGATTGTTGCTGGTTATATCGTATTGTATCCCCAGTATATCCCCATTTACAGATTACTTTCCGATTGTAAGGAAGATAATGATGAATCCATTATAAACGGATGTTCATCGTTATATCACAGTTATATATCGTCATTACATCCCTACCAGTAATCAAACATGGCAGCCGGGGCAATTCCCATGTTTTTCGATGATTTTCCGGCCAGCCATGTTTGATGAAACCGGAGGCTACCCCATTGAAGATCCCATGAAATATCCAGTAATGCATTGTTAAGCCAGTACAAACCATATTGGTATCCATTATATCCCAATTCATATCCATTCATCATTAAGTTATCCATTATTTACCATTACTAACCCAGGTTATAAACCAATTGTTTGATCATATTGGAGCCATTAATCATTAAAATATCCCCTATAATTACTAATGCTTAACCCATTATTAACCCATTACTAACCATATTGGTATTCATTATATAATATATCCCATCAACTATCCATTCATGTTGAAGAAATATCCATTTGTTTACTATCACCATTTATCATTATTAGCCACTATTAACCCATTGTTAACCCAATATTAACCCATTATTAACCATATTGGTATCCATTATATCATGTATCCATTCAATTCTTGGAAATATCAATCAATTATTACTATCCATATCTATCCATTATTAACCCATTATTACCAATGTTTCATTATTAACCATTATATCCATTATATTGATCATTATAATGTTTCATTATATTATTAAACCATTTCGTTATTAACCCATCAATTATTAACCAGGTTTCCATTATTAACCATTATTACCAATCATTATTAACCCATTATTCACCAATGTTTCCATCATTATATACTATATTATAATTCAATATAGATGTTTGTGGATGACTTATACAGTATTATATATATATATCAGTATAGATGTTTCCATTCACCATTCGTTTCATTTGTAGGAAACCATTCGCCATGACGCCATGATTCCTGGACAAACCTGGCCAGGCCTTGACCTCACCACCACGCCACAGTGGTTCGAACGACGTTCTTCGGCGGAAGTTCGTTAAGGGGCTGATCGTCTGTGGAGTGACCAAGACACATTGGAGCTGAAACCAGGCCAAATAATATAATATATGTAATTATTATTATATAATAATGTGTATATATATAATATACTATATAATATAATTTAATATATTATTATATAGTATTATATAAACATTATATTATATCATATTATATGATATTATACTATATATATGTGTTATATTATACTATATATATGTTATATTATATTATTTCATATATATATATACTAATATACACATATGTATGCATGTGTAGAATATCCGTATATGATTGTACATATGTGACTATGTGTATAATTCATATTGCATGTACACATAGATACAGTACTTCTATGGCGTAGCAACTTATCTTACACAATGTGTATCCAACTTCCCTGATCCTATCCCAACGGTGAATGCCTCCGGCACTGAGGCTTCAACACGGAGTGTCGCATCCTCCTGGCTGCTGTGTCGATTGTGGCCTATGATCCTTGCCGGATGCCACACGGGTTCAGTGTTGGACCGTTGGACCGTTGGACCGTTGGACCTGTTTAGGATTCACCAATTGCCACGTCAGTTCTTCGGATTTAAATATACATCCTGTTTTTTAAGGGTGAAAGAAAACCAGTTGTTTGTTGATTTTTGGTTTGTTTTTATCCAAACGTTTACTCTCTACGTTTACGCATTTGGTGATGGTGTCCCCTTGGAAACTACTAGACATTAGAAATTTATGCTTTAGTACTAGACATTAGAAATGTTGTGGGTCCATTGGTGATAGATCACAGTACATCTCCAGTATGAACCGTTTTATGCCCACACGTAGATGACGTAGATGTGTCTGAAAATGGTGTATACTCCCCAGCCATTTTTATTGGAAATATGTGATCAATGATCAACCACTTTCAGGCAAACCCAGTTTTGTGCGCAGAGATGTTTCTTCGCAATGAAGGTACTCCATTTGTGGTCAGCATTCCCATCTCAGCAGGAAAAACCTGTTGATCGCTTAAGAAATATTGGGTTATACATGGTCATACTACCCTTTACATATTAGGTATTCATTTCAAGTCCATAATGAACGGGGGATACCCGTTATATCCCGTTGTAAACACCCGTTGTATTTCATGGGAAGTCGCGGGGTAGGTCACTGCCACTATGTGCCACTCAGGTGGTCACCAAGATTGCCGCCAGTCTGTTTGCGGGCGCTCTCTTGTTCGACGTCATGCTGGGTATCTCCATGTGGACCAGCGTGTGGCTTGGAGAAAAAGACCGGGTAAGTTTAGCTACACGAAATCGCGGTGTTTCATGTTTCTTGTTGCAATTACAACAATTACTTGCTGGTGCTAAACGTAGGGAATGGATGGGAATGGGGGAATGGGATGATTATTATTAGTGATTATGGATCATTCCCTCATTCCCTACTAAACACCAGTAAGATTAAAAACATGTTTCTTGTTGTTTCAGCCTTGAATGCGGCTAAATTAGTGTTTCATTTCATAAAAATACATACTAACCAGCTGAAAGGAGTACAGAACAATCATGCAGCGCAGGTATCGAAGCTCGGCTGTGATGAAACTCACCATGACTAAAGGTCCTTTTCAATCATCCCATTCGTAGGGGTATACCCCATTTCATAAACATCAAACTTGGGGAGTCAGTGACTATGGCATTGGGTGTGCCTCATTATATGTACATTAATGTACGTTTTTTATTGTGCAATCCAAATTCTTGTGGCCTCCAGTGAAGGTGTGGACGTTGATCATTTTCCTAGTGGGGGAAACCCCCATGGCGGCTTTCCGAATACCTTTTTTTTTTTACATAGGCGAAACACTGGACGGGAATCATTCAATGAAGAAGCACATTTATGGTATTTATAATGCAAGTATTTACAAGTCCGTGGATGTAAATCCATGTGTTGTTTATTTTATATCAATGTTATTCCAAGTGAAGTATAACTTGTAGGATTAGTGTAAACCACAATTCATTTGTTTGTTTGCAAACCATAAGCAGGAACCATTCAACAACCAATTGATATTCAACCAATAATAAATCATGAAAAGCATTTGATATTTACTAACCATAGATAACAACCAAAGATAACCATCTATGAACCATCCAACATCTTTTTGCAGGGCCGTTCGGTTCACATATTTTTCTTTCAGCAACGAACAATCCAGGCCCGTCATCCTGATGATCACAGCGCTGTACGCGGCTTCAGGCGCGGTGTCCAGAGGTGTACATGTATGAATATGTATACTTGAGTGTAGACATGAATGTGACCACACGTCATGAATGTTCATATTTGTAGTTACTATATAAATATGCATAATGTGTTAGGTGTATATGCAAAAAATAAGGTTAACACATCTGTAGAAGCTGGAGGTAACAACCCGGCACGTTGGACTTGGTTTGGTACTGTCATTCATGGTACTGTCATTCACTACATCCCAGTGTGTATAATTTACAACATGGTTGGTTAAGCACGGGATTCAACTGATTATGATGATGATGATGATGATGATGATGACTTTCATTATATTATATTATATTATATTATATTTTATTTTATTATTTTACATTATCTGATCTTATATTATCTTATATTATCTTATATTATCTTATATTATCTTATATTATCTTGTCTTATATTATATTATATTATATTTTCTGATTTTGATGATAATGATGATGATGATGATGATGATGATGATGACGATGACGACGACGACAATGAGTTTTCACACCGAAATTACGGGAAGATAGGCCCTTTTACTTGCACATGTGAACAGATGTATCACCACACGTTTTGGTCTCAATTCATTGAATGCAGTGGCAACACTTGTTTTTTACATTGAGAATTTATCAACTCTAGTCTCTAGTTTTTGACTCGTCTAAAGTTGCCCATCCACCAATTTTACCACCGGTTCTGGTTCTGATTCGCGTGGTCGTCAACGACTGGCAGGAGGTTTGAAAGCTGTGATGTACACGGACGTGGGACAAGCCAGCATTTTCATTCTCGGGGGCGTGGTTGGCACGATCTTTGCCTTCAGCCAGATTGGTGCCTCCGCTGTCAGAGGGGTTATCATGAAGACTCTCCAAGCACAATGATCCAAACTAGGCACTTGCAAGCAAATTAAACTTAGACATCTCGAAAGGAAAGCTTCATCAACCCTTTATATCGTTTGAGTGATTATTGCATATGTTTTTTGTATATTTTTGGTGTAGACATAGACGTAGATTCATAGAATCTCATCATCAGTTCATGCTACCCTCTGGTAATTTAACATAACTATGGAAAATCAACATTTTTAATGGGTAAATCCACTATAAATGGCCATTTTCAATAGCTATGTTAGTTTACCAGAGGGTAATGTGGGGCCGGATCCACTTTCCTCACTGCTCCAGGTGGTTTGTTCGGCCTTCTGGAGACCTTCGAGAAGAACGAATTGTCACTGGGCTGTGGGCTGTGGGCTGTGGGCTGTGTGATTGGCTTGGTAAAAAGCAACACTTTTTTTGGGGTTCCGCAACGATTTGACTATCTATTAAATCTATCATGATAGGAATATATTATTTTAAGAGGTCAACATAGGGAATGTATTTTTGCAAACCTTGGCAATTCTATCTAAAAACGGAATATATTTTTATATATCTATCTGGTGGTTAGGAGGGAGAGGTTCGGAGCTCTGGCTATCAATATTCCCAGGAGCCCAGGAGCCAAGGAGCTACAGGCAACGAGCTCTCGATGGGGAGAGCGTTTTGGGGGGGCATACATTATCCTCCCACTCCCCCACACTTTTTGGGGTCTCTTGCCGGGATATATGTTTTTTTGGGTGGAGCTATTCCCAAATTAATGGTTTTTCTAGCATTTAGCTTGCATTTGCAATTCCACGTGCCAAGACTCGCATAACTCTTGACTGCGGATTACGTGGCAAGGTTCATGATATATATATATATACACATACTTACAGAGAGAGAGAGAGAGAGAAAGTGAGAGAGAGAGAGAGTGGGTGAGGGAATGAGTGAGAGAGTGAGTAAGGGAAAGAGTGAGAGGAGTGAGAGAATGGGGGAGAGGATAAGTGAGAGAGTGAGTGAGAGAATGAGTGAGAGAATGATCAACGATGTGAAATGAAAGAAGACATTTTTCATGCGTTTACATTGTGTTTTGCATTGTTGCTGTGACCCTGTTGTGACGGGTTCGTACCGATGTCTCCCAATTGTAAATATGGTGATTCAAGAAAATTGCTGTGACTAAAGTCTCTGTCTGTAGGAGGTACCACATGACTGTTATAGATAGAAATATTTATATTGTATAGACCATTATGAACTATGTAATTAGTTTATGTAGTTGTATTTAATATTATATATATATATCTTGTATTTCACTACATATGACTATATATATATTGCTATCCCATATATAGTTGCACCCAGAAAGACAGAACATGTCACTCCCATTGCTTCCATTGCTTCTATCGGTGAAATTGGGGAACCCGACTCAAACGCATCTATGACCAGCTTCAAACCAGTAATAGTCTATGTTACACCTGCTGTTGGATGATCCCAACTTGTTTGTATACCGTATATGTTATATACACATATACTCTATATATTATATATATATGTATATTATATATATATACATACATACTATATAGCAATGCATAGTCACATTGTATATACATGTATCAGTATCTTCTTTCCAATGTCCATCCGTGAAACGTTTGAAAATCATCCCACCTGGGGGTCGTGCTGCGTTGCATCGCGTCGGTTTCGAGGGGTTCATTGACCAAGACGATTCGCTCACCTGCGGATGCGCAATATCCCTGGACAGGTGGAGTGTTGGAGGGAGGTGGGCATGGAACATCTGATATCAGAAAACAGTGGATAATTATATATATATATAAATGGATCTTATATATGAATGGGAGAAAAAAAAATACTGAAACGGAGATTATCAGATAACTGGTAGGCTGTATAATTACAATTGTTATCTAATGATAGATATAATTGATTGACGTGGATAACCATATACATGGCTATTCTCAGTTAATTTCATAGGATGTATAGCTCATTTTCAGGAATACACTTTATATATTAAATGGGACACTGACATATACTGACCAACAATGGATATGTATATATAGATGATTAATGTGACAAAGTCTATCATCATGTTTGTTTTGACGATATTATATGATTACATGATTACCATCTATAAGCAAATTGTTACTTATTATTATGATCATTGCTATTGAATTAAAACCATGGTGATTCGTATTCAAACAGCCGCCTCTAACAACTCGGCGCCCAAGGGGAGCCCCTTCTTGCGGAGGTATGTTGGTTGGCCAGCCTTTGTGTTCCTTCTGGTATTGGTGTGTGGATCAAACCATGGTGCAGCGTGTTTTAAGTGCCAAAGGCTGTGGGAATCCGTGGGCTGTGGGGAAGTGGGCAGTAGTCTCACAAGGTAAGCCATCCATGGTAAGAGTCATGACAAATTGCCAGGACAATTTCCACAAAAAATTGGGGGGGTATCCGGGTATCCCTGATAGACAAAACCACATCTGTGGCATGCGCATTGAAACAGGTTGAAACAGGCGGGACCAGGAAGGGACAGGTTGAAAGGATGTCTAGTTGATAATAGTAATCTTTGATAATCTTTGGCCAACTATTGAACGAACTTTATCATCATACTATTTGGCCAAAGTAGTAGTGCATGATAATTCACCTTTTGGTTTAAAATTTGACCACTACAGGGAGACCTGCGCGAGGAGTGCCCCATGCGCGGAAAGGCTGCCTTCTTGCAGGCTCCGTTTGAGCAGTGCTGATAATATGATAGCATAAGTTGAGTGTTAATGTAATATTTTTAAATATATACATATAGACATATATATATACATATAGACATATATATATATTATTATTATTACTATTCTTATTATTATATATTACTATTAAATTATTATTATTATATATTACTATTATTATTATTTATTATAATAATATTTTTAATTATTATTATTATTACTATATTACTAGTATTATTTTTATATATGCATCATAAACACACAGACACGTCGGTCTGCGTGGGATTTGAATCAGCAAAATGTGGCAAGCTGGGGCCTCACATATGACGTCTTCCTGGACACATCAAAGCCATGTCTGCGTTGACCAAAAAAACCTTCAACTCCCAATTTTTTTTATTTTATTGAGAGGAATGATTGGATGCTATGAGTTAATTGTGGTAAATTATATAGTTTATGGTAAAATTGCAAGGGCAATGATTGTGTTTCAAGAAATCTCCTGGCGTCAGGCTATTTGAAGATCCTCCCTCCAATTCTAATGGTGTGACCTGGCAGCATTTGGTACCTGAATCCACTGAACGTGTCACCTTAATCTTCTGAATCTGAGCGGTGGATGAGGCTGCTTGATCAACAGGTATGATATGGGTCAATTCCAAAAGAACCTCGGAATTGAATAGAACATAATAAAAGTGTGTTGTTGAACTTCCATTCATAGCTGTGTGAACATGTGCGAACATGTGCCAACATGTGCCAACCATTCGCGGTTGTCCCGTCCCAGATTGAAATCACACAGTGGAAACCCTTTGCTTCCCTCACCTTCCGCTCCACCATTTGAGATCACAGTGCGTTTTTGCCCTGAAACGAACACATTGTTTCAAAGGAAGATGTATCCTATTGTCTAAAGATCGTATTATGTCATGCATGCATACATGCATACCCGCATACGTTCATACTTGCACACTTGCATACTTGCATACTTGCATACATCACAATGTCACTTCACATCACATCACATCACATCACATCACAATACATTACGTCACGCCACATCACATATGTATGACTAGTGACCATATAATTATACATATATATATACAGATAACCAGATATATATATATATATACATACATATACATATATATATATATAGACATATACACACCATGTCTGCACTGATCACATCCCACTTTTCGGTTGGTACATTTCTTGTCGCTGCCAGGTTTCCAGGCATGATTGCCAGAGCCTTTTATGAGGCCGTCTTGTGTATTCCATGGGGGATTAAGCCCCATGTTATAGCATTGTAATAGGGACAATGATGACTAACCAGTGGATTTAGGGGTACTGTACTAGATTTTCGGACAAATCCATTTGGAGAATTTTGAAACAAAAAGTCAACGCCAGTCAACCATGGTGTGTAAAAAAAAGATTCCAAGACATCTTTCGGGACATGTATTGATTGCATGATTGACTAGGATTGTTCTGCATTTTTTTCAATCTGCCAACATTGTGGTCAAGATCATTGGATCATCAAGTAAAACCGCACAAGATAACTGCCGGGGATTTTCCAACTGGCCTTGGTACTGGAGCGGTTCTGCATCCAACATACCACCTATGATGAGCTATGATACTTTTTTCACCCAGCTAACGTCTAGCTGACACCAAACTCACAGGCACTATGAATCGCAAAAATTAGACAACAAAGAACTTTGTTCAAAATCACCAGTTTGAACTTTGTGTAAATTCAGAATTTTGACACAAGTTGGTCCACTTACAACATCGGGTTTTTGGACATCTTGAGACACAGGAGTGCCAGAGAACAGATGGCGACCTCTATGGCAACTGGTGTCACACGAAGCTGGACGATGGCAATGAGCTGCTCGACATCAACGTGTCACAATCGAGTCACTGGGGGTCTGGGGGTTGCAGAAGTATGCCTTCCACTAGGCAGTGGTGCAGCTAATCTTCGCACTTGGGAATTCCAGAACTTGGCCCAAACTTCGCCCCTTCAGTTTGGCGCAACATGTTGAAGATGCTGATCTCATTTCAACTCCATTGAACTCCTTTCAACTCCATCAAGCTTCGTTTATGCCAAGCCTTGCCAAGCCTTGCCAAGCCTTAGCCGCAATATGCTGCAATACCCCATGATTCTGGTGTCGGTACCGTCGGTACCTCCTCCTCCATCCATCTCCACGGCCTCCAAGGTCCAGCAAGGCCTACCCGTACCTCATCGCCAAGACCTTCCCCGACGGCCTCAGAGGCAGCGACGACTGGAGCAAAAAAACATGACGACAACGGAAACCTCCATACAACATGATGAAGCACATGTATTTTTGGTAGAACTAGAAAGCTGCAAGTGCAGATTTGGCCAATTTTGGCCAAGTGTATATGAGTGTACCTAGAAAAAACACAGATATCTACAAACTATAGCTGGTGAGAACGAAACAATACATTAATGACGGCTTGGCATCCACCCACCAAATCTCTCCATGTGTTTCCAAGCCCTGGCTCCAGGTTTGCTTGTGGTCAGCATGGTACTGGCGATGATGTCAAGTTTGGACTCGGACCCTCGGCTGGTTGAAAAAGGCTCAAACGTGGTGATGGACGGTGAAAACGTGGGATTGAGGCTTGATAGGAGGACAGAAAGCTATGTGTTCTTTTTAAAGCATATCTAAAAGAAGGGCGGGAGGGAATGAGAATCCGGAGAATGATCAGCCGGCCTTTTTTTCTTTTAGGTGGTACTCTTCGAGCGGTGCATTCTGGAACACCGCTGGAAAATGGATTCACATGGGCTTTGCTTTCATTTCCTGATGCTTTAATATTGCCCAATTATATAAATGAATGATTCATCAGATAAGACCAATATTGATTATATTTCATCACTGTTTCAATATTGTTTTTTTTCAGATTCCTCTATCCCTGACTCTGTTTGGATCTGTTTGGTTATTCCATCCTGGTTGCAGTTCTTATTTACCCTCCGGTGTCGTCAAACGTGGCAAACTGGGAAGGGTACTTCATATTTCTTGTTTCAATGGGAGTGAATAGCAGTTGCTTCAGAATTGATTTGTTGAAAAGCACATGTTGAATTCGGAACGTTTTCCTATCCCTTGACTTTGACAAATGTTGGAAGCAAAACAGCAATGCTAATTAAGTAAACCAATACATATTGTTGGTTTTATATCCCATTAAAACCCAATCTACCCTATCTTTATTATACTGTACTCCATTTTATCCCAATATCCCAATACATCCCATAAGAATCCACAAGAAACAATAAACAGTCCTGTAACATTCCCCATAAAAAGAACACATGACATATCCCACACATTTTGCTTAGTTTCGCCCCAGAAAACATAGCAGGCCTGCCATAGCCTGCCCATGCAACGGCTCGCAGGTCTTCAACTGCGTGTCCACCATTTTCACGCACGACATCTTCTTGCGATTCCTTCAGCCAGGTCGGAGAAGCATTTGATCATTGGACGGGCTGTTTCACTCATGGAATCTCATGAAACACCCCACGCCACAGGAGTGTAATCTCAATGTCCTTGTTTTAAAGCCATCACCCAATTGATGTATTGGGGCTGTAATCTCCAATTTCTCCAGCAGATACGGCTCTTCAAGTGATGAGATTTACCAACCCCTGACATAGCTATGGGCTATGGGTCTCTTTTTCCAAAGGACATTAGAGTTAAATACGTTTAAATACTATCCAGTTGGGAATGGAGGTAGCTGTGAGCTGAGTTAAGGGTATCCATATTCCCTATGAAATGGGGAGCCAGTTGGAGCTACGAATAGAGTTTCCCAATCTTTCCCAGTAAGAGATGCCTTCAAGTTATTCATAATTAAATGGTTTCTTTAATGTGGATTAAACGATAATTAACTAAATCATTCTGAATTCTGAACACATAAATTGTCGTATTACTTAATTAAAGATCTTACGCAAACAATGTCTATACTATATAAATATATAGATCAATATGCTGCAATACGAACAATGCCAACAAAAAATATACTACGGTGGCTCCGGCGCCGCCTAGTTTTGATTGATCCATCCTCAGATCCAGCTGTCAATCAACTGATATCAACTGAACAAAGTCATTGTTGTGAGAAAGGATATGTCCTAGTCATATGGTTTTCTACAATCAGTTGTCCATTGTAGAGAATCACTACATAGTGATTCGGGCAGGTCCTGCTTTTGTTTTCCTTTTGTGTCGGGGTCATCGACTGACATGCAGATACCGTTCATTACACATCTGTATACATCTGCAATCATGTGCATACAAACGAATCATGCGCATGTTTGCAAACATACCACTTAATAAATGTCTTACAAACAAAACAACAATAAATACGTCCGCACAGATAGATCGAGAGTCAAGATGAACTAGACACTCAGAGATCTCTGATCAATGTATACATATATATATATATTATAGTACAGTATTATTTTTATGCAACATTATGGTGTCTCTCTCTCTCTGTCTAATTACGTCTAGTTGATATATATACACTGTATATATGTATATATTATACATATATTATACATATATACATGTTGTTATGTTTATGTACTGTGTATTGACATTTAACGTCAAAGCCAGAGATATTTGCTGCTGTACTGTAATGGTGGCCAAAGAAGCCGTGTCGGACCCAAGTCTGTGATATCCATATGATATACCTCCAATCCACAGTAATATAAAGATTTATATATATATATGTAAGTATATATATGGTTATTGTTGACATTACCGTTATTAGTCACTATTATCATATACATGTATCATCGTCCTGAAGTATATATAATATTATACAATATTATTTAATTGTTCAAACACATTCTGGTTTTAGTTTGTTTTTTTTTTACATATGTTCTATCTACTGCAGGATGACTACATATGTATAGTTGGTTGACTATTGTGTGGCATTTTACCATTCAATATATCGGGGATTATCACAATCCATTATGGGAACTTCTATATAACCAGTATTTTTAGGGACGATGTTGCGGGTTTTGAACACTGCTCAAATGTTGAGGAAAACACATGAGTTGGGCATGGGTGAGCATTCAGGCCTTTCTGAGACCTCATCCGTAACTAGACAGAAAACATTGTTTGATCTAGCTGACTTGACATCCATCGTTGTGTGAAGAAATTGGAACCAGACCCATACCATTTTTGTTCTGCCACAAATGTGATTCTATTCAATTGTATCAATGGTTTTGGCAGATTAACATTAGTTACACAGAGATTAACAGTGGTTTGCATACACATGTCCAATCCATTTTTGTCAATCAACAACAAAAAATATGGATTAAAACATTGGATTGACAAGTTTACCGTATCTAATGAATCTAAGGATCGGACCATCAATTTCACAATTCATTAGATCATGATGATCCTTTCCATGAAAATCATTGAAAATCATTATATAGTTTAATCCTATTGCCCTATGATTTTGATTAAGACCTCTTCATGGTTCGGTTAAATTAATCATTCGATCTCGTATGAATCCATATTATTTTCAAAAAAACTAGAACCATCTAAAACCTATAGTAAATCCATCATATCCCATTGAACTCATGGTTGGGTAACTATTTAGATAGTTACCATCTAAAACCATCTAAAACCATCTAAAACCATCTAAAACCATCTAAAACCATCTAAAACCATCTAAAACCATCTAAAACCATCTAAAACCATCTCAAACCATCTCAAACCATCTGAAACCATCTGAAACCATCTGAAACCATCTAAAACCATCTAAAACCATCTAAAACCATCTAAAACCATCTAAAACCATCTAAAACCATCTCAAACCATCTCAAACCATCTAAAACCATCTAAAA